>Ga0136601_1000032_pt1 | contig 69289 bp, 69 predicted proteins | sample AntRauMFilla2699_FD_181020 | JGI IMG/M metagenome (GOLD analysis project Ga0136601, IMG submission 181020) | Saline lake microbial communities from Rauer Islands, Antarctica - Metagenome Filla 2 #699 | ecosystem: Environmental > Aquatic > Non-marine Saline and Alkaline > Saline | place...
CAAAACTATGTAAAAAATCAAGGAGGAAATTATAAAAAACATTATTCAGCACAAGCAAGATTATTTGAAGGTATCTGATGCAGGCACCAGATACCCCGTCAGCTTGCTGCGGGGTAATTCATTAATTTTTTTCAAAAACATTTACACCCAGTTTCTTGAGCGCGAGGTATATTTTTCCAATTGGGAAACCTACGATTGAATAAAAATCTCCACCAGTAGATTCAATGAGAGCAGCAGCTCTTTTCATAATCCCAAATGAACCTGCTAATGTAAGCGGCTCATCTGTAGCCACATAATCATCTATTTCTTCATCGCTCAACTCCCTAAACTTTACTTTGCCTTCATTGAAATCATTTATTACTTCTCTTGTCTTCGTGTCAATCACTGCATAACCGGAAACTGCAATTACCTCTTTTCCTGAAAACATCCGAAGAGTTTTCTTGGCATCCTCACTGTTCTTAGGCTTTCCGATAAATCTACCTTCGAAAACTATAAATGTGTCTCCGGAAAGAATTATCGCGTCATCATATTTTTGAGCCACATCTTCGCCTTTCTTAAGAGCGAGAAACTTTGCCAGCTCCCTGGGATCATCCATAGCATCCATATCTTCTTCATAATCACTCTCTACAAGTTCAAAATCCTTGAGTCTAATTTGCTCAAGCAAAGTCTTTCGCCAATATGATTTTGATGCTAGTATTATTTTTCTTTTCATTTATTTTATCTTGCTTAAATCTTGATTAATTACAATCGGCTGCATCGCCACCATTTCATCTTTGTAGGACAAGTCAGGGATATCATCATATAAATATAATTTTTTATCCAAAACGTGCGCAAATCCCATTTCCAAAAAAGAATTTCCACCTATATAGTTTTTAATCCCATTTTTATCAATATTCACAATAAGTACTGCGTCAGCATTTTTTATTTCTCCAAAATAATCCCGAATCAAATCATGTTCAATCTTATTTTTCGTAGATTCATGTGCATCTTTTTCTTTTAAAACTTTTTCAGCATATTTATTTGTATTTTTTGGTAAAATAACTTCGTGATTATTTTCTACCAATTCCTTCTCAGCTTCTATCATTTTTTGAGCCGATGACATACTTCCACAAATAATTATTTTCATATAATTAAAATTAATTTTCAAATATTTTCTTTTCTTATCTATTAATCAAAATTCTAATTGGAAAAATAACTACTGATTTGATAATTCTACCTATCCTTTTGGGCTGCATCATAAGTCGCCACAGCCACTCCAGCCCAATTCTTCTTGCCCACTTTGGGGCCCTAGTTATTTTTCCGGAAATAAAATCAAAACTCCCTCCCACTCCCATAGCCAATTTCAAATCATTGTCATAATCTTTCAAGCTAGCAATAAATTTGTCTTGCTCAGGAGCTCCGAAATTGGAAAAAAGTATCTGATATGTTTTCATGTTGCAAATATTTCTCTTTTTCTTTGAATCAAAATAACAAATTGCTTCACCCATATTTGCCCCACCTACTCTCAACTTGGGAAATTTCTTTTTGATAACTGCGGCAGTCTCTTGCCAAGAACTAAGGCCAGACTCATTAGCCAATAAAAAAACTGGCAACTGCTCCTCTTCAGCAATACGCAGGATATTCCACATCATATCAACTCCTGCTATTTTTTTCTTAAGACATTTTCCATGTCTCCAAAAAGCGAACTTTATACCTATGCCATCGGCCACACTCAAGTCTGCGTTATTGATAACTTTTTTAAATTCATTGTCTTGTTGGGCCTTGAGAATAAACGCTGGATTTACAGTAACAACTTGATTGAGTTTTTTAGTTTTCAAAAAATCTCTAATCTTACTTTCCACTTCTTCTCCAGAGAAATTATCAATACCTACATTTAAAAGCTTAAAACGCATAGTGCCTTGGTATTATAAGTTTAAACCCTTAATATATGACCTTAGGTCATCCTTTATTTCTGAATGTTTTAGGCTAAGATGAATGGCTGCTTTCATAAAATTAAGTTTATTGCCAGTATCCAGCCACTCTCCCTCGAGAACTCTTCCATATATTGCTTTATTTTTGCTAAGCATAATTTCAAAAGCGTCAGCTAATCTGATTTCTCCTGACTTTCCGTCTTTCATTCCAGCAAGAGTTTCAAAAACTTCTGGAGTTATTATGTATTTTCCAACTGCTACAAGATTTGTTGGAGCGTCTTCTGGGGAAGGTTTTTCGATAACATTCTTAACTTCAAATATTTTTTCATCTAATTTAACTCCATCAATAACTCCAAACTTAGAAACCTCTTTTTTAGGAACTTCACTAAGCCCAACAACAGGATCGCCATACTTTTCATAAACTTCTAAGAGCTGTGCAGAAGCCGGAACCTCACTATCATAAAGACAGTCTCCAAAAATAACCAAAGCTGGATCCTCTCCTACTATGTGCCTCGCCTGCAAGATAGCGTGCCCATCGCCCAGAGGAAAGGGTTGTCTCACGTAAGAAAATTTCGCTAAACTGGATATCCCTTTTACAGCATCAAGTAGGTCTTTTTTTTCTTTTTCTACCAAAGTGTGTTCTAGCTCAAAAGACGTATCAAAATGATCTTCAATCGCTCTTTTCCCCCTTCCAGTAACAAAAATTATCTCTTCAATTCCTGATGCGACTGCCTCTTCAACAAGATACTGAATAACTGGCTTATCAACAATAGGAAGCATTTCTTTGGGTTGCGCTTTAGTTGCTGGCAAGAACCTAGTTCCAAATCCTGCTACAGGTAAAATTGCTTTTTTTATTTTATTGCCCTTGGATAGAGAATCATTTTTTTTCATAGCTTTTATATTCTATAATTTTGATTTATTTTTTTATTATAACATTTTAAAAACATAAGTGTAAATTTAATTCAAAATTCACACAAACAAAATTTATTTTAGTAATTTTTTAGCTTGGGACTTAAACCTTTCTCTTCCTGTTTCAATAGCTTCTAGAATTATCGGGTCAAATTTGTCATAAAGCTTCTTTTCTTTAGCTAAGTTACAAGCTTCCAAATATGCGTCAGGAGTTCCAGCATCTAACCACTCACCCTTTACTGTGCTCATTTTCAAAGCATCTTTTTTTAGATAAGCATTATTAATATCTGTAATCTCTAATTCCCCTCTGTCTGACGGTTTTAGGTTACTTGCGATACGTACAACATTGTTGTCGTAAACGTAAGCCCCGGTAACCGCTAAGTTGCTCTCAGGATTATCTGGCTTCTCTTTAATACTTTTTACTTTACCATTTCTATCAACTGTTGCCACGCCAAATCTTTCTGGATCAAGAACTTCTTTAGTAAAGATATGTCCTCCTTTTTTGAAATTTTTAATAGCATCAGAAATAGTATCTACATCTTCATAGATATTGTCTCCTAAAATAAGAGTTGCATTGTCAGATCCAATAAATCCTTCTCCTAGACTGAAAGCCTCTGCAATTCCTCCAGGAATTTCTTGAACTGTAGAAAGAATACGCACACCAAATCTACGAAACATCGGTTCCAATAAATTAACAAATCTTCCGCTATGAGCCGGAGAAACTATCACAAGTATATCCCGGATACCTGCTTTAATAAGTATATTAAGCGGATAAAAAATCATAGGTGCTTTGTAAATAGGAAGCATCTGCTTTGAAATTTGTGATGTACAAGGATAAAGCCTAGTAGCACTTCCTCCGGCCAAGATTATCCCTTTCATTCCTTTATTTTTCTTCATAAAAATTTATTCTAATATTATTATAAAAAATAAACTACCATATTACGTAATATGGTAATGATATTAATTGTGGTTTATTTTTTTGACCATCATAATGTTCAAAACAAAGGCAATTAGAAAAAACGCTGCTCCATAAAAACAAGGAGTAAGAAATGGGTTCACAAGACCAGTAGCACATCCGGTCGTACATGCTCTGCCATTTATCCAGTCAATAAGTTCAACAATAAAATTCCCCCAAGCAAAAACAGTTCCCAATAGAAGTAGCCAAAACTGTATTCGCACAATCTTTTCCATATTTTTTATTTAAATAATTAATCTTCTTATCTATAATTCAAAGTAGTGGTGTCAAATAGTTCTTGTGTGATTAGTAGGCAGAGATATTTTAACTTTTCTACTTATAAAGCGGAAATTTTTTACAGAGAACTTTCACCTCACTCCGTATCATTTTTAAAACTTTCTCATCTTTATAATTTTCAATAGCAGAGTTTATCCAGTTAGCTATTTTTTTTACTTCTTTTTCTTTCATACCTCTTGTAGTAAGTGCTGGTGTCCCGATTCTCAACCCACTCGGATCCATTGGACTCATTGGATCATCAGGAATCATATTTTTATTGACTGTAATACCTATTTTATCCAAGGCAACCTCTGCATCCTTGCCGCTCACGCCCTTACTACCAAAAACATCTACTAGGACCATATGATTATCGGTTCCACCAAACATAATTTTGAAACCATAATTTTTCAATTCTTTTTCCAATGTTTTGGCGTTTAGTATAGTTTGCTTGGCATAAGTTTTAAAATTTGGCTTGAGCGCCTCCTTAAAAGCCACTGCTTTGGCTGCGATATTGTTCATGTGTGGCCCACCTTGGAATCCTGGAAAAGCAGACTTATCCATTGCTTTAGCAAAATCTTTCTTACACATTATCATTCCGCCTCGTGGCCCGCGAAGAGTCTTGTGCGTAGTAGTAGTTACAATGTCAAAATAAGGAACAGGATTGGGTATGGCCTTTCCAGCAACAAGGCCAGCAATATGAGCAATGTCTATCATTAAAATAGCATCTACTTTGTTAGCAATCTGCCTAAATCTTCTATAATTAAGATTTCTTGTATAAGCAGAAAATCCCGCCAAAATCATTTTTGGTTTTTCTTTGATAGCTAATTTTTCAAGTTTATCATAGTCAATTTTTCCATTTTCTTCAGTTTTGTAGCCGATAAATCTATAAATCTGAGCTGAAAGAGTAACTGGATGACCATGAGTGAGGTGTCCTCCATGAGAAAGATCCATTCCTAGAATTTTATCTCCCGGCTTGAGAACTGCGCTATAAGCAATCATATTGGCCGGCGCTCCAGAGTGAGGCTGAACATTCACATGCTGCGCGCCAAAAATCTTTTTAGCTCTATCAATTGCTAAGTTTTCTACTTGATCGGTGTACTCCTGTCCCCCATAGTATCTTCTTCCGGGGTAACCTTCTGAATACTTATTGGTCATCACGCTCCCCAATGCTTCAAGCACAGAAGGAGAAACATAATTTTCACTTGCAATCATTTCCAGTCCCTCTGCTTGTCTTTTCTCTTCACCTTTTATTGCTTTAAAGATTTGATTGTCTGTTTTTTTTAGATTTTTCATTTGCTTAAAGCGACTCGAATAACCCGAATAAAAATCCGAATGACCCGAATGTGAAACTTATACAACTTAAAAATTATAATCATCCTCTAATTTAGACCTCTAAATTATAGCACTTAAAGAAAGGGTAAATCAAATTTTGAGGATAAAAAAAGGCCATGGAAACATAATATTTCCACAGCCCTTACCAAAAACTTTTTTATCTTTTAATTAATAATAAATCCAACCTCCTCCTTCAAATTGAGATTTGATAGCCACGGTAAAGTTATCATTTTGTGGCACAATTTCACCAGCGACTTGTGCTTCAATTCCATATACACCAGACAAATTAAGCATGTACTCAACGTTACTGTTATCTACGACAGCCACAGCACCTTGTCCACCATTCCAAGTACTATAAGCTTCTTCGTGACTCATGCTACGCCAGTCTTTACAACTTTGCATAATCTCAGCCGGTTGAAATAAATCTGAAAAAACCGCAGATAAACCCTGGGGTTTCAAAAGGTCTTCACCGAGCTTGGATTTGAAAGCACCACCCGAAAGATGTGCTATAAGATGAATATTCACCTTATCATTTATTTTTGCGCTATCAAACCATCCGTTGGCACAATTAAACATTCGATCATACAGTGCCGATGGCGCACAGGCAGCCTCGATTGCTGTTGCAGCTTCTGAGTTACTGTACCACTTATCGCCAAAATTCATCTTCAGCGCTTTCCGAATTGAACTCACCCCGTTATCTCGAACCTTGTCTCGAAAGGCTATGATTTTTTGCCCAACTTTCAATGTGTTGCCAAGAATCATTTTACTTTCATAGTAAACACCCAGCATTACACCGCACCAGTTGAACTGCGCCGGCGAACTGGGATCTTCCGAGCCAATACATTCGCTTAACTCAGCTATCTCTCCGTCAAGAACCACATAGTTATGATCTGAAGCGAGTTCACCTAGGGCGAGAAACGCTTCCTTGAACATGCGAAACGATTCTGAGCTAACGTCCTTACCGAGACTTTTGACATCAAGTATGTTTAAGAGAATCAATGGCAAGCCTCCATAACGGGTAATGTCCATAGCTGTCATTGCAACCAAGCTATTAGGACAGCCTGTAAGATTACCAGAAGCGGCGAAGACAATCGGTCTCGTTCCCATTCCATCAGCCGATCCTGTTAAAAGATATCTTTCAGGAAGATTTTTCAATGTAAAACCGCGGGGACCACGAAAAATTCCTTGCGAAAGATCGGTTACTTCTACAAATGAAGAATTTCCGTAAGACTCGCGACACATGTTACCTGCGATAGCACTGAGTGCATCACCAACGGGTATATTAACACCATCTTCTGCATATCTACTTTGTCCAGATTTGCCTTCTCCGCCCATGATAAATCTCCTCACGTTAAATTTAATTTTGCCAAAAATTGGCTATTTCAAAGACCACTGCTCTAGTCAAACATTGCCTCCTTATTGACTTAACTTAAAGACTAAAAAAATACATCACGGAAGAGCACACTCATTAAAGATAGTATAAACTTCCTGACATAATCCTGAAATGGTTGATTTTGGTATATTACCCAAAATGCCAATAGTAAACTATTTTTTGAGAACTAGATTTATCTTCTGGAAAAATTAAAGGAAAAAACATGCCTGCCTGACTATTACCGCCATCCCAAATAGCTACACAACGAAAAGCACCATTATCCGGGCACAATATGACTTGAGAAAAAACTGTTTTCAGTATTCTCATTAACCGACTTACATCCGGAGAGATTTCCAAATATAATTCGTTAACCTTATCCAAAAACTCTATATCCTTAACTACTTTAAATTCATCAACCTTATGATTGTCTCGGTTTACTCGTATTGTTTTCATAAACTTCTCCTTTTTTAATTGTCAAAGAATATAAAAAGCAGCTATTATTAGCTACCTCCTATATATAATTTATAGCAATTTAAACCCTAGAAAGCAAGTAAAAAAATATCCTATAAGCACCTTAAGGCACTTAAATACAATAATAATAACTTACGGTCTCGTGACGACCGTCACGAGACCGTAGTGCTGATTATCTTTCAATTAATTGCTAGTAGTATTTACGTCATAGATCCTAAGGAAACAAAAAATAAATTACAAAAAGCATAAAATAACTATCTCAACAAGGAAAATGCTCAAAAAAAATAAACAGAACCGCCCTTCTGGATAGATGGACAGTCCTAACTTTTTGAAAGTAAATAATTCTAAGTTGCAATTCTTGTGCCAAATCGACGATTCTTTCTTTTTCTTGCTGGATCTTTGGCTATTATTTTTTTAGCAGACCTTAGATCCCCTTCACAGGCACAGCTCGTCACAACAGCCTTATTGACTCTCATTCTCAAACCACAATCTACGCACTCGACCAGATTCAATTTCGCCATGATTTCTCCTTTTCTTTTTTTATTTAAGAAACGCAAAGAAACATCCGGACCTCCAAAGAAAACTTATTTAAAAATTTACTTATTTTCCTTATTTTCCTTTAAATACTCATACAAAGCTTCTTTGTAGCTTCGCAAAGGATTTAATTTTTTGTTTAGAAGAACTGAAAAATATGGTCTCTGAGCTGGACGCGGAAATTCATCACCACTTACTGGCTCAATTTTTATCTTTAACTCTGTCATAGCATAAAGCTCTTCCACAGCCTCATACCAAGTACAAGGATCACTATTTACTATATGATAAATTCCATATTCTTTTTTGGCTTCGATAATCTCCTTGGTTTTCTTGGCTAAATCAGGAGCGTAAGTAAATGAGCTTGTCTCTTCATCTACCACAGAAACACTTTTCTTTTTCTTATCAGAACTAAGCTCAACTTTGCCAGAGCTAAGCTCAGCTTTGCCAACCTCAAGCATTATATCAAAAAAACTTTTCTTTGCTCCTTCTGCCTGAGCTGGAATACCGAATAATTTTGACAATCTGACTATATAATACTTTTCTCCTTTTTTCTGAACTTCTTTTTCACCCATCAGCTTTGACTCCCCATACTTATTTACCGGGGCAGGCTTGGAATTTTCATCAAAACCAATTTCAGGCTCAAATCCCTCATGCAAACTACAGCTCGAACAAGCTCCGGCACAGCCTTCCGGCTCCGGAATATCAGGCATTTCCGCACCAAAAACATAATCAGTAGAATAATGCACAAATATTGCTCCGATTTCTCTGCTAACTTCTGCAATATATCCCGGCGCAAGTCCATTCAAATCTTTAGCTTTTTCAAATTCTTCATCACTTTCTTCACATTTATCAACTGCATTATAAGCAGCTGCGTTCAAGATTATATCTGGTTTTAATGCTACTAACTTTTTCCTTACCTCCTCTTTCTTGGTTATATCAATTTCATCTTTGTCCCAGCCAACAACTTCAAAGTCATCATCTTTCCGAAAGACTCTTACTAGCTCTTGACCTAGCATCCCTCTAGAACCTATTATTAAAACTTTTTGCATATATTGAAAAAATTAGTTAATTGTTTACTCCATAATTTTTAGTAGCTCCTTAAGCCCAGTTGGAAAATTGAAAAAACCATTACCTTCGTTTATGTGATATGCCCCTTTCATAATCACCAATTTTCCTCCCAGTTTTTCTTTCATAAACCTGCCTTCTTCCAATGGAACAAAAGGATCATTATCTGAGTTTATGAAAACACTTTTATTGACTACATTTTTAATTTTCGCATACTCTAATTCTTTAGTAAAGAAGTTTTCTAATTCTCCAATACCTAATGAGTTTGAGAACCCAGCCACCAAAACAATACCGCCTATTTTTTCGCCATTATTTAACGACTCCAAATACTTCAAAATAGCAATTCCACCCAAACTGTGGCCCATTAAAAAAACATCTTCATTTGGCATGATTTTTTCTTGCATATAACTAACCCACTCTTCTACTTTGGGACTAGCGCTATTTGGCATAGTTAAAACTTCCACCAAAATATCTCTTTTTTTCAATTCGTCTTTCATCCACGGAAACCAGTTTGATTCTGGTGATCCTTCCCAACCATGGATTATAAAAACTTTTTTCATATTCTTTATTAAGTTAAAACTCGAAGTAGAAATCTCGTAATCGCCTTGCTTTTGACTGCAAAAATCACTAAATTAAAAATTAAATCCCTAAATGGTCCTGAAAAATAAAGAGCAGATAGCATAAAATGATGAATATTTCTTTCTCTTCTTATTTCTGAAATAAGTTTTGCTTTATGATTAGGATTAATAATTTTTTTAGCTACATCTTCACCTGAAGCCAATGCCTGATAAATACCCTCTCCAGTAAAACCTGAAGCAAGACCAGCAGCATCACCAACTAAAAAAATATTTCCGAATTCAAATCCTTTGTAATCACAATTTATAGGGTGAGCTTCAAACTTTCCCTGGGAAACATCTATTTTCATGCGCTTAAGCCAGCTTTCAAAATTATCTTTGGCTTTCTTCATAGAAGTTAGCTTGGGGAAACAGCCATAACCAATTGATACAAAATCTTTGTGTGGAAAAATCCATGAATACCAAGCGCCAAAAAGTTTTGAATCAAAAAATATTTCTATATCCTTATAATCTGCATTATTAGGCAAGACGTAATGAAAAGCTACGCCTATAAAATCAGTTTTTAATCCAAGATATCTTCTAACCAAAGAATTTGATCCATCTGCTCCAACTAGAAAATCATATCCAATTTTTTCAGAATCATTGATAATTACATCTTTAGGATTAATTTCAGTAACACAAGCTTCTTTCATTATATTCACAGAAGTTTCTTTGAGATTTTTTTCTTGCCACTTGCCAAGATCGTTTCTTTTTATTGTATAAATAAAGCTTTCTCCAAAATCAAGTCGTGATTTTTTTTTAAAATTTTTGAAAACAATCTCTTTAAAACTTCTACCAACAACATCTTTTGGAGATCCTAAAAATTCAAAACACTTTCTTGTAAGACCTCCAGCACAAACCTTGGGACCAACTTCCTTATTTTTCTCTAAAACCAAAACATTTTTACCTTCTTCAGAAAGAATCTTTGCGCATCTCAATCCTCCTGGACCCGCTCCAATTATTACAACATCGTATTTTTTCATTTATAAGTAATTCATTATTTATTATCTCCTTTTCCTAACTTAGGAATTTCTCCTTTATGATCAGATAGTGCTATAACAACATCTTCTGTACAGTCTTTATCTTTATTTACCATAATCATTAATGCCAATGCTCGATGCATCCCTTCAACTAAAACTAAACGTGCTTGTCATTCTGATGCTTTTGGTTGTATTCTTGATACTTACCATTTTTAATATTCGCTAACCATTCTTGATTGTCTTTATACCATTCAACGGTTTCCTTTATTCCATCTTCAAAAGAAACTTCTGGCTCCCAGTCTAGTTCACTTTTTATTTTAGAAAAATCAACAGCATACCTTTTATCATGCCCTTTCCTATCTTCCACATACTCTATCATATTTTTATCTGACCCCATGAGCTCTAAAACTTTATTAGTAATTTCAAGATTTGTTTTTTCAGCATCTCCTCCTACACAATAAGTTTCTCCAACTTTTCCTTTTCGAAGAATCGTATCCACTGCTCTGCAGTGATCTAAGACATGAATCCAGTCTCGAATATTTTCTCCTGTTCCATAAACAGGTATTTTTTTACCCTCCAAAATATTGGTTATAAAAAGTGGGATTATTTTTTCTGGAAACTGATAAGGACCATAATTGTTGGAACAATTAGAAATAGTAATAGCCAAATTGTGAGTGTGATAATAAGACCTTACAAGGTGATCAGAAGAAGCTTTAGAGGCGCTATAAGGACTTCGAGGATCATAAAGAGTTTTCTCATTAAAAGCTGGATCACCTTTTTCCAAGGATCCAAAAACCTCATCTGTAGATACATGATGAAAACGTTTACAACCATTGTTCTTAGCAGCTTCAAGTAAAATCAAAGTTCCATTAATATTGGTCCGGACAAAAGCACTTGAATCTAAGATAGATTTATCCACATGACTTTCAGCTGCAAAATTGACAACAGCATCTATGTCTTTCATGAGATCATTTACCAATATTCCGTCCATAATATCCCCGTGCACAAAAGTGTATCGAGGATTACTTTCTACATCTTTTAAGTTTTCCAGATTACCTGCATAAGTAAGAGCATCTAGGTTTACAATTTCATCTTCCGGATATTTTTTTAAAACGTATTGAATGTAATTACTTCCTATAAAACCTGCTCCTCCTGTAACTAGAATTTTCATATTGTGTCTTGATTATTGTTAGGAACTTGTTACTTAACATGTTACTTAACAAAAAATTAATATTTTATTTTCTTTAATAAATTAAGACAATTCACTAAAACTAATATTATCTTTATCTTTCTCAGAAACTGTTGGTTCAATAATTCCATTTTCCTCGAGCTTCCAGTCTATGCCCAGGTCCTTATCATTCCATATGATTCCCTTTTCTGAGCTTGGACTATAAAGCGCTGTGCACTTGTAGCTAAAAATTGTTCCATCTTCCAAAGAAAGAAATCCATGCGCGAGTCCCGGTGGAATCCAAAGCTGTTTTTTATTTTCTCCAGAAAGCCCTATAGCCACATACTGCCCATAAGTTGAGGAATCTTTTCTGGTATCCACTGCTACATCAAGGACTTTTCCTCGAATAACCTGAACAAGCTTTCCTTGTGCATTTTCTCCTTCCTGAAAGTGTAGTCCACGCAGGACTCCCTTAGCTGAAGCAGAAAGATTGTCTTGCACAAAATCGTACTCAATCCCAGCTTCCTTGTATCTTTTTTCATTATAAGTTTCCAGAAAAAAACCTCTTTCATCTCCAAATACTTGCGGCTCAATGACTAGCACTCCTTCAATTTTTGTTTTTATAATGTTCATTTAATTAGTTTTTAGGTGTTAGGTTCTAGTTTTTAGATTATAGTTTTTTAAATTTAAATAATTTAAATTCGTTAAAAATTCGATTTTAATTTGAACAAAGATTGAGAGATGAAATTCTTGCGGGAAATCCCTGCATCAGGGATCCCCGCGACCAAAAGATTCGGTAAAAGACAGTATAGTTGGAGCTTGTCCTTTAAAAAAGTTTACGTAATGTTTATCACACTCTACTCCACGCATAGCTTTCTTGCTTATGCCTAGATTTTTAGCTGAAATCACAATCTGTTTATTTCTACCAGCTGCTTTGCGACACATTGCAATAAACCTTCTTGCATCATGCTCGCTCCCATTGAAACCACAATACTGAATAAGCCTGTCACAAGAATGCTTGCTCGCTGCCCCTCCTTTCTTGCAATTCATACTTACCCCTCCTTTAAGTAAGATATTTAGAAAACTATTTTCCTAAAATTTCTTTTACCTACTTTTATAATTTTTCCGTCATGCTCTTTTTTATTCAAAATCAAAGTACTAGCGTTGATACTTTTTCCATTAACAGAAACTCCTCCTTGTTCAATTTTTCGCCTTGCATCACTCTTGCTTTCAGCTAATCCTGATTTAATCATAAAATCTAAAACGCTTTCACCTTCACTGATCTCAACTTCTTCAACATTGTCAGGAATTCCTTTCTTTTGAATCGTGCTTACAAAGTCTTCTTGAGCTTCACTTGCCTTCTCTTCCCCATGAAATATTCTGACAATTTCAAAAGCAAGTCTCATCTTAGCGTCTCGTGGGTTCTCCATTTTCACGTTTTCTTCAATTTCTTCCAAAGAAACTCTTGTACAGCCAAGAAAAAGTGGGCGAATCATTCCGTCAGACTGTGCCATAATTGCGCCATATAAATTTTGAGAATCCAAATCCAAGAAAACACCCGTGCCATTTGATTTGGACATAAGTTCTCCAGTTTTTTCATCTTGAATCAAATTAGCTACTATAACAAACTTTTCTTTATTTTTAATTTTTCTAAGCAAAGTTCTTCCAGCTAAGGCATTGAAAATTTGATCGGTTCCGCAAAGCTCCACATCTACGTCCATAGCCACACTGTCATATCCTTGCATAAGTGGATATAAAAACTCATGAAGATATATTGGCTTATTTCCTTTTATTCTTTTTTCAAACATATCTCTCTCTAGCATTTGTTGTACTGTAAAATTACTTGCCAAATCAATAGTTTCCTCAAAATTAAGCTTACTCAACCACTCAGAATTGTACTTAACTTGAACTGGATTTTCTTCTGCGTCGAAAGAAAGAATATTCTTGGTTTGTTCTAACCAATTTTTGAAGTTACTTTCCACATCCTCATGAGTTTGTCGAACTCGCGCAGAAGACTTGTCTGTTGGATCACCAATCATTCCTGTGAAATCACCAATAAGGAATATTACCTCATGTCCTAATTTTCTGAAGTCTTCTAAAATTATCAAATTTTGAGCATGTCCTAAGTGGAGCGCAGTAGCTGTTGGATCAGCTCCTATATAAAACCTCATTTTTTCACCTGATAGCAATTTTTCTTTAAACTCCTCCTTAGTCGGCAAGAAGTCAATTAAAACACCTCTCTCCAAAATCTCATCCACCTTTTTCTCTAGCTCCTTTTTATCCATAAGTTTTCTTTATTTAAAACAAAAATTCTTAGTGCCAAACACTTACAAGCTCGCAAAATAGCTCCGAAAGATATTTTTATTCTATCAGAGCTAATTTTAAATGGCAACATAGCTTAAACACAAACCCAAAAACTACTCTTAAATATAACTTAATTACTGATTGATATTAAAATCAAAATATCTTACATTAAAATTGTTTAATAAAAAATAGTAAAAGTAACTTGATCAAATTAAGCAAGCATTTTTAAAACGTCTTTAAGCTTAACTGTAGCTACTCCCAAGACACTATCAGCAGCACCATAATAAATATAGACAACTCCCCTTCGCACCACTGTGCCACAAGGAAAAACTACCTTATTAACCTGTCCTTCTAGCTCATAGTCAGTTTCTGGCTTCATAATATGATAAGAAGTTCTAGCAATAACATTTTCAGGATTCTCCTTATCTAAAAGAGCTGCTCCTAATTTATAAACTCCATCATTTACCCCATGATAAAAAACTAGCCAGCCTTTTTTGGTTTTAATAGGTGGAGTTGAAAGACCAATTCGAAAAGAGTCCCACATTCCAGGTCGCGGAGACATAAGTTTTATATATTCCTTAGCAATATCTCCAGAAAAATCAAGTGAATCCAGGTAGTCAGCGCAAATACTGGAACCCAGACGATGAATCATAAAATATTTATCTTTTATTTTTTCAGGGATAACACAAGCATCCTTATCCCACTCTTTTTCCGGAGAAACGATAATTGGCTCAGACCATTTCCAGTTTTTATCAAGAAAATCATCAACATCTATAGAGCTGACAGCTACTTTTGGAGCATCAACTCCGTTATAAGCTGTATAAAAAATATAAATTTTACCATCTATCTTAATAATTCGTGGATCTTCACAACCGGTATTTCCACCTGGAACGCTCTTGCCTTCAAAAGGTAATCTTGGCCAATATGCAGGAACTGGTAAATTTTCTATTATATTGAAACCATCTTTAGTAGATGCATATCCTACATAAGAAGTGTTGTCATCAGACATTGCCCTATATAAAATATGAATCTTACCATTTAAATCAATAGTGGCTGGATTAAAAACCGCCTTTGCGCGCCACTTAGTACTTGGGTCAGGGATTAAAATTGGATTACCTTCATATCTTTTAACAATTTTAGCCATACGATCCTTATCCATCGCGGCTAATAGTAGATCAAGATTAACTTCAGCACAAGCACAAACAGTATCTGCTGCACCATAGTAAATACGTAAGTTTTTACCAACTATTATTGCTCCGCTGGGGAAAACTATATTATCTACTTGTCCATAGAGCTCATAACTTGCTTCTGGAGTGAAAAATGACTCGCTTGTTCTTTTAATAATTTTTGTAGGATCATCTAAATCAGTTAAAAAAGCCTCTATACCAAAAACTTTTTCTTCCGAAAAATAATTTTGAATATGACTATAAACAAAAAGCCATCCATCTTTTGTCTTTACTGGGGGTGCTCCAATTTCTACGTGATCATTGTCATTTCTATTTAACTTAATTTCATGTTTTTCTAATTCACTATAAAATTTATTCCAATACTCAGTTGACCACATGTCAGACTCCTTATCAAACTGAGCAATACATATTTTACTTGGCGGATTATCGGTATTAACTGAAAGTATGGCCACAAACTTACCATTTATTTTTTCTGGAAAAAGAGCCATTGCCTTAGCATTAAAAGGTGTTACTAGGTGTTTTTCATCTATCTCTTCCAGATTTTTTGAAATAGCCAGTCCAACCTTAATACCTTCTGCAGAAAAAGGAAATTTGGAAAGTGCTGTATATAAAATATAATATTTACCATCAATTTTGGTTATGCGCGGATCTTCACATCCAAACTTTTCCCATTTTTTTTCAGGAAGTATTAATTCTCTGCGATCCTCGAATTCAAATCCATTTGAAGAAGTGGCATGCCCAATAACAGATAAGTTTATATCATGTCCAGCTACATTTTTTTTCTTTGAAATAGCTCGATAAACTACATCGATTTTTCTTCCTTTTTTAATAGGACAACAATTAAAAACTGCAGAATTTTCCCAAGGATTTTCAAGGAGTGGAGATAAAATAGGATTATAAGAAGATCTTTTTACATTGAACATATGCTAATATTAAATTTAAACTTAATTATTTATAAATTTATTTGTTTTAGCTCTACTTTTTTATTGGAAACTAAATCCTCTAAGAAATCGTCTATCTTCGTACTAGCTACACACATTACCATGTCAGCCCCACCATAATAAACATACAAAATATCTTTTTTAATTATTGCACCACAAACATAGATTACTCCCGCTTTATGACCTTCATTTTCATAGTGCTCATCTGGCTCAAGAACTGGAGAACGTGAACGATACAGTATCTTTTCTGGATTAATGTAGTCTAAAATCATTGCGCCAATTTTATAACGATCGGGATCCTTTTTGTCCATTGCATGATAAAAAAGCAGCCACCCATATTTAGTTTTAATTGGTGGTGCTCCTGCACCACGGACAATATTATCCCAACGATTTTCATCAGTATCTGTTCGTCTAAAACTTTTTTCAATATAAACCCCTTCCTCATCTATACTATCAAAATAATCAATCATTATTTTTGGACTAATGCTATGAATAATAGCAAACTTACCATTTATTTTTTCTGGAAAAAGCATCCAATTTTTCTGAATTTGCCCTGGCTTGGAAATCAGCCTCGCCTTATTCCAATGCCAATGGTTATTAATAAAATCATCATATTTTATTGATGCTATTGCTACTCCTGGAACGTCGCGACCATTAAAAGCTACGTATGTCATATAAATAATATCTCCTATTCTGGTTAGTCGTGGATCCTCACATCCTCCATGACATCCACCACCGCTATCATAAACAGCTTGATTTTTGCAGGGTTTATATCTTTCACAAAGAACTCCTTCAAATTTTTCACGCGGAATATAAACCGGAAAATCAAGTCTTTTATCAAAGTCAAAACCATCTTTGCTAGAAGCATATCCAAAAGTGGAAACATCATCATCTCCAACTGCTCGATAAATTAAATGAAATTTTCCGTCTGCATAAATAGCTGCTGCATTAAAAACAGCCTTGCTTTCCCATCCATTTTCTTTTTTAGGGGCAATAATTGGATTTTTTTCATGACGACTAATGATATTTAATTTTTTATTTTTTTTATTTTTAAAAAATGATATATCTATATTTATCGAAACTAGCTCTCCATCAATAGAGTAATAAACAAAAATATTGTCTCCCTCAACTAAGGCTCCTAAAGGAAAAACCTCACCTATCTTTTCGTCAGCAGAAAATCTTTGCTCCCAAATAGGATTCTCAGAACGCCACAGCACTTTTTTCGGATTACCTTTTTCTATCATAGCCCCACCTATTTGAAGGCAAAAACTATTATTTTTAGAAAAAGATGCATCATACAAAAGCAGAGATTCTTTCTTTAGCTCAATAGCTTCAATTACTTTTATACCTTCGTGATCAAAAAAGTTTTGTCGCGGAGTCAGTAAGTGTTCATTATCAATATTCCAATTTTCCAAAGAATCAGAGCTTGCAAAATAAATAAAATTTTCACCAGTATAAGCTAGGTAGTTGCTATTGACGTGATCTTTTCTGAGAAAAATAAGTTTACTTTTTATATTTCTAGCTATCCTATCTTCATTAAAATTTAACCCATCCTCAGAATCTGCGAAAGCTGTAACTAATTGACCGTTATAATCTCTCTTATAACTTAAGATCAATTGACCTTCAATTTGTGTAATATTAATTTCATATAATTTTTTATATGAAATATCAAATCCAAAATTATTGAAAATATGAATTTTTCGATCTTTTTCAGTGTAACTCTTGTTGTTCAAATCTTTAATAAAAAAATTGTTTTTTTTCTTATAAAGCAAAAATGGCTGACTATCTATACTAAAAACTTTTAGATATTGAATATATCTATTTTTTATCCCGGTATTTTTTTTTATTGATTTTTTTATAGCTCCTCTTGTTTTATTTTTTTTTGCATAGCTCGCTACCCCATCTTTTTTTGAGGTATTTTTTTTATTTTGCAAAGAAAAAGTTTTGCCAAAAAAATTGCTCACCTTTTTAAGCATATATATTTTTCTGCTCTTCAATAAATACTTAATTAGCTAGTTTTGAATACAATTCTAGTGTACCACTTTTTTTCTAAAAACAAAAGAGTAATAATAACCCCTTATACTTAAAAGCATTTTTTTTATCAAGCCTTAAGCTCAAGTTTATGAGGGTATTCCGCTACACAAGTAGTGTGTCTATTTGCTTATAGAGATCTTTCAAAGTTCCGTCATTGTTGATGATTACAGTAGCTTCGCTTTTTAAGTCTTTGATCTTTGAGTCTGCATTTCTCTTATGATCAGATTCAAATTCTTCAAAGGTTTTTGAACTATCTCCAGAATTCTCACCTCTTTTTACAAGCCTTTTGTAACGATTATTTATACCTGCTTCTACATAAACAAGCTTGAAGCCTTTTTGCTTTTTAAGCTCTTCAATCTCTTCAATTCTCCTCATGCCATCTATCGCTATCACGCTTGCCGAACTGTTTTTGATATCTTCTGCCAAAGCTCTAGAAAGAACATCTTCACCAAAAGCTTTTCTAATATGCAGAGACAAATTGGAAATATTTTCTCGATTATGTTCTATATGAAGAACATCTAACATCTTCCTGAAGGCATCAGAAAACTTATAAGACTCTCCGCTGTATTTATCTTTTATATATTCCGTAATCGCTCCTTTTCCGCTAGCCATCTCACCAGCTAAACAAATTATTTTTTTCTCCATAAAAAAACTATTTCACAATTTCATCTAGTTGCTTATATAGTTCATCAAAACTCCCGTTGTTATCTATTACAACACTGGCTTTGTTTTTGAGGTCCTTGATTTGACGCTCTGCCTCTCTCTTGTTATCTTCTTTAAACTCTTCAAGTGTTTTAGAGTTATCATCAGAGTTTTCCCCTCTAGTAATTATTCTGTCATATCTCTCCTTTACATCAGTTTCAATGTAAATCAATCTAAATCCGGGCAAGCTTTTTAAGTACTCTATATCCCCCATCCTTCTCACGCCATCTATAACTATTAAATCATGCTCATCGCTTTCTACGTCTTTATAGATCACCATTGAAAGCAAGTCTTCGTTGAAGTTTCCCCTAAAGAGAGTCGAAAGTTTTTGCAAATTCTCCCTACTTTCTTCAAGATACATTCTTTTGGCGATATCTCGAAGCATGGTTGAAAATCTATGCGTTGAAGCTCCGTGCTTCTTGACGAAATAATCAGCAGCTGTTCCTTTGCCGCTAGCTAACTCCCCTGTTATTCCTAAGATTAATTTACTCATAATTTATTTTTTATTTAATTACATATTTTCATAAGTTTCCATTGTGCTACTTACTAACTCATATTTAACACCAGCTTCTTTGAAAATCTCTCTACTTCTTTCTCCTTTGTGATAATCCTTCTCACACACAACTCTTTTAATTCCAGCATTTATAATCATTTTGGCACAAGTGTAACACGGGGTCATGTGGCAATAAATCGTAGAACCCTCTAGAGCCACCCCGAACCTAGCAGCATTAGCAATAGCATTTTGCTCATTATGTGCTGTTCTTATGCAGTGTTGAGATTGAGATCCATCTTCATGAGTAACTGTGTGCATCTCGTGCCCTGCATCGTCACAGTGAGCAGTGCCGATAGGAGAGCCGACATATCCAGTAGTAAGTATTCTGTTCTCTCTAGCAATCACACAACCTGACCTTCCTCGATCACAAGTTCCCCTAGTTCTCACTGATTGAACAAGACCCAAGAAATATTCATCCCAACTAGGTCTCAAATACTTTTCTTTTTTACTTTTTTCTTCCTTCATTTTTTTAATTATATTAGAAGTTTATTATTTATTTAATAATAATACATTTTTCTAAATAAAAAAAGAGACCTTCTAGGGTCTCTCTAAAAAAATTTATTTTTCTTCGTAACCACTCTTTTCCTTAATCTCCTTCATTACCCTGTCAGTCTCCTTCATAAGATACTCCAAGTCCTTCTCATTTTTTATTGCAAAGTCAGCTTTTTCTCCCATTTCTGGAACATATTTTTCAGTCTCCATGCTTTTTTCTGTTTCTTTGAATTGCTCAAAGCTCATAGCATCATCACTTTTCTCACCTCTACTTGCAGTTCTTTTCCAACGAAGCTCCTGATCAACATCTATAAATATTATATAACTATTGGTATATGATTTGATAAAATGAAAATCCTCCCAAAACCGAACTCCATTTACCATTATAACACCCTCTCCATCGTCAATTCTTTTACGAAGTGCTCTAGATAAAATATCATCACCAAATCTATTGCGAAACTGCACAGCCAACCATCCCTGATCTTCTTTGGAAAATTTATCAAAGTAGATCGCAAGCGTTTCTTTTAAGGGATCAGCAAATCTCATTAACTGCACACCATGCTTATCTTTTAAATAATCCGCTACCGTATCTTTTCCAGATCCAGTTGCTCCAACTAACCCAATTACAATTCTTTTTTTATTTACCATTTTTTTAAAGTTTGAGTTTTTAACCTCTAAACTTTTATTTAGGAAATTAGTTGTTATTATATTTAACAACAAGTGTTATTTTATAAAAAATACGGAAATAAGTCAACAAGATGAATTACAAAACATGGAGCATAAAGCATCAAAGCATTAAACTATCAATTGCTAAGCATTAAATATTTTCAGTAATTTCAAAAATCAGTACAGTCTAAAAAAATAGGCATCGACAGATGCCTCTAGGATACAAAGATTTAGCAGGTTCAGGTTTGCAACCTGAACCATAAATTTAACAGACGCTCAAACAAGATAGGTAAACTATGTAGAGCAAGTTACAAACTTGCTCCTGCTAAGAAAATAAGTTAACAACATGGATTATGCAATATAAACACATAACATGAGAAATATTGAACATGCTATACTGCAAAACCTAGGATATATTTTTATTTAGAATTATTTTTTCTTCTCTTAATCAAGACTCCTATTGTTTTGACAACAATTTGTATATCTAAAAGAAGTGACCAGTTTTCTATATAGTAAAGGTCCAGCTTGTATTCATCTTCAAAATCCAAGTCTGACCGTCCAGAAACCTGCGCTAAGCCAGTTACCCCTGGCTTAATGGTAAGCAATCTTCTGTGATACTCCCTGTATTTCTCAACTTCTCTTTTTTGATGCGGACGTGGCCCTACCAAGCTCATATCTCCTAAAAGAACATTAAAAAATTGTGGAAATTCGTCAATTGAATACTTCTCTATAAATGACCCTATCCTACTCTTTCTAGGATCATCTTTAATTTTATAGAGTGGGCCCTGGCGTACACTGCACTCTTCAATAAGTTTCTTTTCAAAAGCTAAAGCTTTCTCAAAATCAGGATTGTTTTTGTCTATACAGTATTTCCATCTAAAATACCTGAATTTAAAAACTTTTATTTCTTGTCCATCAGCTCCAATCCTTTTGTTTTTATAAATTATTGGACCACCTCCGTCTTCGATTTTTATAATAATTGCTACAGCCAAAAGCACAGGTGAAGATATGATTATAAAAAAAACAGAAGCCACTATATCAAAAAATCTTTTAATTATCCTATTCCACCCATCTAGTGGTGTGTGCTTTATTTCAATGATTGGCTCTCCTACAAAAACACCCATCTCAAATCTAGTGGTTTGAAAAGTTGTAGGAATAAACTTATAGTTAATATTATTTATAGCACAATAGTCAATAAGTTTTTCAATATCATCCTCTGGTATAGTAGGATCAGAAAGTATAATTTCATCAATCCCTCTTTCTTTTTGCACACCTTTGACCGATTGCAGTCTTGCATTATCAATAGCGTCCATTACTTTATAACCCATTTTTGGATTTTTCTCTATCTGCTCTTTTAAAACATCCATCTTTCCATTTCTTCCGATAAGAAGCACTCTATGAATTCCAGATCCCTTATTCTCCAAAACCCATTTTTGAATGTATTGCAATAAAAATCTGGAAATCAAGACAAAGGTAATAACCAAAAACCAAGCTGAAAGAATAATAAAGCGAGAAGAGAACCACTCCCTTTTTAAGAAAAAAGTTACTACAACAAAAACCAAAGCTATAGAAGTAGCAGAGAAAACTTTTAAAGCTTCTCTCCAAAACTTTCTAGTAGCTCTAATATCATAGAGACCCTGAGTGGCAAAAATTAGAATAAAAAAGGGAGTTGCCACGATAGAGATTTTTAAAAACTCTTCAATTGGAACCTGATCTGCAATGGATTTTAATTTCAAAATATCCAAAGTTATAGGGAGTTCTCTAATCCAAAAAGCAGCAATAGCTCCAGCAATTATAGATATAGCGTCTGCGGGTACCTGTACGGCGCTAAAAAATAGTTCTGATCTCTTCATCTATGTCTAAATTATTTTTTTAAATCAATTATTTATCAAGGTAAATCTATAAGCCGGATTCTGTTTGCCAGTATTCCACACTGGCACGCTGACTTACGCTGACTTTACGCAGACTTACGCGGAAAAAATATTTACAAATACTACTTCCGCGTAAGTCCGCGTGTCGGTCCGTGCAATATTCCGCGTGTCAATGTGAAACATTGACAAGATAATCATTTATCTAGCCCTGTTGTTACCAAGCAGGATCATGAGCGGTACCTCGCCGCTACACAGCAGCGGAATAATCAAATAACAAGTTACAAGACACGAACAAACTTCAAATCTCAATGACCAATATATCAAACTACGATTTGAATTTTGGAAATTGATTATTGTTTGCCTGCCTGTCGGTAGGCCCTGTACCATTATGGTTCAGGGTAGGCAGAGGAATTGTTGCTTGGAATTTGAAATTTCCAATGCTATGCATCGGCAATACGACCTTGCACCAAGTAGGGTTTACCACGCTTCTCTGTTGCCAGAGAGCGAGAAATTATAGCTTCAAATCTATTTGCTTCTGCAGAATGCGAGCAATAAAAATAGAAACATTAATTCACTTTTCACCTTTCACCGCTACACAGCAGTGGAATAATCAAATAACAAGTTACAAGACACGAACAAACTTCAAATCTCAATGACCAATATATCAAACTACGATTTGAATTTTGGAAATTGATTATTGTTTGCCTGCCTGTCGGTAGGCCCTGTACCATTATGGTTCAGGGTAGGCAGAGGAATTGTTGCTTGGAATTTGAAATTTCCAATGCTATGCATCGGTTAGTATAGTCTCTGTGGCACTTTCCCGCAATGCATCTCACAATACATTGGGTGGGAATTACCCACTACTTATAACCACTGCGAAGCAGTGGAATAATCAAATAACAAGTTACAAGATACAAACAACTCTAAAATCTCAATAACCAATGAAATAAACTGTTATAGTTTGAATTTTGGAAATTGATTATTGTTTGCCTGCCTGCCGGTAGGCCCTGTACCATTATGGTTCAGGGTAGGCAGGAGAATTGTCGCTTGGAATTTGAAATTTCCAATGCTTCGCATTGGCTGGTGTCCGGACTTTCCTTCCCGTCGCTCGACAAGTAACTCGTGAGTGACATGTCTCTTGAGCGAAAGGATAATTATCCGATTTACCTTGATAAATAACAAATTTTAAATTTTATAAAAATTTCAAAATACTACTCACTTGACTTAATACAATAACATAAATATTCGAGTAAATCAAGTTAAAACTACATCAAAAATTCCTTTACATTATATCACAATTTTTTATTTATTCACTACCCTCTTTTAAATTATTCAGAACCTCTGTATAAAAATATAGATTATGCATAGCTGCAAGCCTCATTCCCAAAGGATCTCCTGATTTGAACAAATGGCTCAAATAAGCTCTAGTATAATTTCCGCAAAGCTCGCATCCACATTCCTTATCTACTGATGAAAAGTCTTCTTTATACTTTCTATTTCCTATATTTATTGTTTCATAGAAAGATGTATTTTTTTTTGCTACTTTTGTTTTGGATACAACATTTCCTATTTTACTTTGGCTATTTTTAAAGCCAGATTTTCTCACAAAAAGTCTACCGTGACGACCCTCTCTTGTTGGTATCACGCAATCAAACATGTCCCACCCCATCTCATAGCACCTCACAATATCTTCAGGACTACCTACTCCAAGAGCAAATCGGAGGGATTTTTTGGGAATAAAGCTAGCTGTTTTTTTTAAAATATTATCTAAAAATATACCATTATCGTCAATATGCCTTGCTCCAAATCCATAACCATCCCAAAGCCTTCCCAGCTTATCACCTATAGCTGTTAACCCTTTGGCGCATTTTTTTCTCAAATCAACATATTCTCCTCCTTGAACAACACAAAAAATCAATGGTCGCTCTTCTTCTTTAATACCTCTCTCTTTTAATTGCTTATCATATTCAATCATACATCTCTCAGCCCACCTGATCGTTCTCTCAACTGCTTTAGATATTTTTTCTTTACTATAATTATTAGGCGGCGGATCATCAAGACAAACCATCATATCAACGCCTAGGTCAAATTGTATTTGAATAGATTTTTCCGGAGTTAGAGTATGTCTTGAACCATCAATAGGAGATCTGAAAAAAACTTCATTATCAGTAATTTTTCCCATTTTGGGATTCTTATGTATCAAAGAAAAAACTTGATATCCGCCACTATCTGAGAGAAGCGGTTTGTGATAATTCATAAAATTATGAATACCTTTAGCCTTTCTTATAATTTCCATACCCGGATGCAAATAAAGATGATAAGTATTTACTACCATGGGATGAACCCCTGAATTCCTCAAGTCATCATTACTTAGAAACTTAACAAATCCACGAGTAGCGTCTGGCATAAAAAACGGAGTCTCCAGTTCTCCGTTTTTGGTCTTCACAACTATTTTTCTTTTTTTGACTTTATTCATAAAAATAAAATGATATCACTTCGCAAGCAAATTATTCAACCACCTGATATCGACCAGACTCATTCTTTAACATATTTGACTGAATTAATAAAGATTTTTCAATTAAACTATTAGTGAAATCATCTTTAGCTGTAAGAGTAGTCTCCTTTACAAGAGTGACAGCTTCTCCAATCTGGTTCACTTCTGGAACAATACCTACCTTAAAAGAAACCTCTCTTGGATCACTTAGTACACCTGCCGCATTTTCTATTTTTCCTATATCCCAGACCACCTCATTGATTCTTTTATTGAAACTGATTCTTTCATTATTAGGAACAGTAACGTCCTTCCATTTAACCCAAGTTGGCAAATATGACCTGACCTTAACTTCAGATATATCATTTGAAATATTGCTAACTTTCCAATGAATTGTATAAGTTGTCTCTTCCCCAATTTTTGGAGGTACTGGACCAGAATTTTCTATAAGACCCTCCTCGAAAAAGGCATCTTGCTCCAATATTACCTTAGAATTTAACTTAGCTAAAATTCTATTGCTGATATTTTTACTTGAACCCAGTGAGTCATGCGCTATATCAGAACTATCAATAGTTACCAGTGAATCTATAACAAAATTTTTATCTGCAACGCTTTTTATTTCAATCCTTTTTTTAAGCGGGATAGTAAAATCTATAACACCGCTATCTCCTGGTTCTAAGTTTTTTATTTTTTCAATGTCAGGAGCTTTCCATGTAATTGTACTACTACTACTATCATAAGACCCTTTTCTTAAAGATAATTTTTTATAATCAACTAAAGAGCTATCTATCTTTAATCTTATTATCACATCCCTAAGTGCCAGATCGCCATTGTTAGCATAACTTATTCTATAATTAAGCTTATCGCCGAGATTAACGTTTAGAGATTTTTTACCATTTATAGTATGCATAACTGTCAAAGGCGGAACGACTACTTTGGTTACCTCTTCTGCCTTTCCAAAAATAACCTCTTTTTGCCCACTATCATTCCTGTAAATAGTTGCTTTTATAGATTTTACATCAAATCGATTTCCTTGTATTCCACCTTGGAGTGTTAATGTTTTCTCTTCTCCAATGTCCAGCCTGCCAATATGCCACAAGTTATCATTTTCCACAGGAGGAATTGAAGCTTTTTGAAAAATAAATCCATCAGAATATTCTAATCTTAGGTTTAGTCCATCAAAAGGAATTGTGCCTGTATTTTTATAAGTTATTTCATAACTAGCACTTGATTCGTTCAGAGCCTCTTTTGGAGCAACAATTTTTAGGTTAATTGGAGATGTTGTTATTTTTACACTAATTTGAGAATCAACTCTAAATTCACTGCTAGAATTAGAAGGCTTATATGTCATAACGGGATTCAGGTAAACAGTAAAATTTTCAGCAGCATAAAACTTGCCCACAACCTCCACCTGACCTTTTTCCTTGGCTTTAATTTTTCCTATATTTATTTTACTACTCCTATCTGTATCTTTTTTGATAATACTACTCTCTTCCGGATAGAAATTTTCAGAGTGATTTAAGACTATTTCAACATTTTCCAACTCAGTTCTATTATTATTTTCATATTTTATAACATAAGAAGATTCTTTGACACTCTTAGCTTCAGCGCTACCTTCTATTGACATGGAAACTCTATCTTGAGAAAAAGACCCTTGCTTAAACTTAATAACACCCAAAACAGAAACGACTATAAAAAGAAGGGCTCCTAAAATCGAACCTCCTACTACAAGAGCTTTTTTTCTGTCTTGTGTTAAAAAAGGAGCACTGTCTCTCTGCCAACTACTTTTTTTTCCTTCAAAAATATTTTCTGAGTCAGAGTTCACTGTTTCATCAATATCAAAAGCGCTCGAATCATGACCTCTATTCTCGATGTCTGATTTTGGATTATAAAGTTCTTTTTCTGTTTTATCTAAAGACATAAACTATTGTGCGAAACAAAAAGATTGTGTCGCAAAAAATATTTTTTTATTTTTAACTAATTGTAAGTATTTTAACAGAAAAAGGTCAAATCAACAAACCCAGGAGATAAATGATTTTGAAATCCTTCTTATCTCTTGAATATCTTTTCTGCTTATATTCAACTTAGAAAGAGAGCTCAATCTATTTTGAAAAAATATTCTAATAATTTTTATAGAATTATTACTTACTGCCATTGTATTGTTAGCACTGACGACACATTTATTGCAAGTCATACCTCCTTCTGAATAATTAAAATAATTCTTCTTGCTTGCAGATAAACTCTCTCCACAAGATATGCATTTTGTAGCTTCTATTTTATAACCAAGTAGGTCTAAAAATTTAAAAAGAAAACCTTGCTCAGCCAAACTATATTTATCTACGAAACTATCTTTTGCAAAAATATCCATAATCTCCAAATAGCTTAGAAGTAATTCAAATACTTTCGGATCTTTTTCTTCATCATTTATTAAGCGGTTGAATATTCTAGTCGAAGCAAATACTTTCTCTAGTGCATCAAAATCACTTCGCAAATAAGAAAAGCTATTCTCCACAATTGAGCTTGCTAGATTGCCCATCCCTCTATTTTTCATAACAGTAAAATCAATAAGGTAAAAATTTTCCAATTTCCCAGCTAATTTTGACTTAGCCTTACGAACACCTCGAGCCATTACTGCTATTTTTCCACGCTCAAGCGTGTATATACTATAAAGCCGATCGGTTTCACCGACATCTCTTTTTAGCAAAACTATTCCTGTGTATTTATGCTCCATACCATTCATTATACTCAAAAATACGAATTTTCAAAAATAGACCTCCACTACAAGTATTCTGTAGCGCTGTAGTACATGACTGTTTTGCGCTCTAATCATTTTCTTATCTTTTATTTTATATTGTATTTTTTTTGACAAAAATAAAGAGCTTGTCGAAAAGTAATCTTCGACAAGCTCCGAAAGCTCATAGGGAAATTAATAGATAATCAATCAGCGAAAAATCTCGCCACAATCGCCACAAACCCTATTTGGCAAACGTATCCCTCCTCCATTATCAATAGACATCGACGAGAGAGACTCTTCAATATTTATCGTATTATTTCCCCCGCAACCCGGACATTTATTTGCAGAGTCAAAAAACGCACTGATATTTTTGGCTACCTCTGCCCTGCTCTTCCATAACTTGTCGAATTTTGACTCTAATCCACAATACAAAAAGAATGTGAACAATAAATAGATACAAAAAAGAAAGGCATTTACCACAAAATTAGCTTTTGCGGCAAGAAGAGTTATCGGAATCAAATTATAGAAACCGAAACGGATTGATACCCAGCTGCAAAAAACAAAAACTACAACAATCCAAGATTTTCTCAATATCTCCATCATGGTAAAATCCTCCTCTCTAAATATTTTGGCTATTTTTTCACGCCAACAGTAAATCTACCCCCATCTATCTCAAACTCTTTTTCCAGATCTGCGTCCGGATTTAATTCTTTTGAATGAACTTTTTCGGCCAAAGTTTCTTTGGCAATTAAATCACCAAACTTCTCAAAAACTTCAGACTTGCTATCATACCATATTTCAATTCTATTGTCAACATCATATCCAGCTTCCTTTCTCATTTGTTGAATGTGTCGAATAACTTCCCTAGCTTGTCCTTCTAACTTTAGTTCATGGTTTATCTCAGTATTAAGACCCACTCTCTTTTCATTATCCCAAAAAACAGCATCTCCACTTGTTTCTTGTTTCATATTTTGTGCCACATGCTTCACATTCACCTCTTCTTTTATAATCTCTAACAATTCTTCACTCAATTCATAACCCACTATTTTCAATTCACTGAGTGGCTGCCTAACTTTTATTTGATTCTTTGCTCTAAGTTGAAGTCCATTGTTTACAATCTCTCTAACTGCTTGCATATTCTTGTTTATGCTCTCGTCAATCAAGCTTTCATCTACCACTGGAAAATCACACAAATGCACAGACAGAGCCTCCTCATCTCTTTGAGGGGAGGACTGAGAAGGGGTGGAGCTTACAGAGCTCACTAAGTTCCCATAAATCTCCTCACTCACAAACGGCGTAAACGGCGCCATTACTTTTGAAAGTTCAACTAATACATAATAAAGCGTTTGATAGGCTTCTGTTTTATCAACATCATCAAATCCATTTTCACTCCCGCCTGCATCGCTAAGCGAAGCGTTGCGGGCAGGTTTCCAAAACCTCTTTCTACTACGACGAATATACCAATTAGAAAGGTCGTCAATAAATTCTACTATTGGTTTGGTTGCAGCGGGTAAGTTGTAAGTTTGCATATTGTCATCCACGTGACGAATGATTTCATGCAACCTTGAAACAATCCATTTGTCTAACAAGTTTTTATTTTCCTTTATATCAAAATTGTTTTCTGGAGACCAGTTATCAACATTGGCATACATTACAAAAAATCCATAACTATTCCAGAGCGTTCCTAACTTTCTCTGAATATCAGATACATCCTTATCAATAAGAGCAAAATCTTCTCCATTAAGCAGAGGTGAGCTCACTAAAAGATACCTCAAAGCATCTGAACTATACTCATCAAGTAAAATATTTGGGTCAGTATAGTTTCCTAAAGACTTACTCATTTTCTTCCCATCATTGCCAGCAATCACACCTGTAACTACAACATTTTTAAATGCCTCTTTACCAAAAATACCCACTGATACGGCGTGCAGATAATAAAACCATGCTCTCACCTGTCCAACGTATTCGGAAATAAAATCTCCTGGAAAATTTTCTTCAAATTTTTCCTTATTTTCAAAAGGATAATGGAACTGAGCAAAAGGCATTGAACCTGACTCAAACCAGCAATCCATAACTTTTTCAACTCTTTTCAACTCCACTCCTTCATATTCAAAAGTAACTTCATCTACATAAGGCAAATGATAATCATCAAGTTCTTTTCCAGAAAGTTCTTTGAGTTCTTGATAGCTCCCTACAACTTTCTCTACTATCGTTCCATCTTCTCTTTTGCCACGCCAAACTGGAATCGGTGTCGCCCAGAACCTATCTCTGCTCAAGTTCCAATCGGGAGCAGTTTCCACTGTATTTTTAAATCTCTTATCTTTAAAGTGTTCTGGAAACCAGTTTATATTACTATTCTCTTCAAGCATTTTCGATCTCTGTCCGTCAATATCCATAAACCAACTCGGATGAGCTCTATACATGAGCTTTGTTTCACATCTGTGGCAATGTGGATAATCATGTTGAATATAATCAATCTTAAAAACCACTCCTTCCTCCTTGAGAGTTTTAGCAATTTCTTTGTTAACTTCCCAAACATTTTTTCCCTTCCATCTACTAAGAAGATAGTTTCCATTTTCATCAGTTGACATTATCCAAGGAAAATTATTCTCTTTACTCAACTCATAGTCCTCTTCACCATAAGCTGGGGACTCATGAGCTACACCTGTCCCCTCTTCATCATGCACAAAGTCAGCATGCCAAATCTTAAAAACATTTTCTTTCTCAATTTCTATATCAAATATTGGTTCATACTCTTCGCCCAGCAATTCTTTCCCCAAATAAGTATTTGTTTTTTTATAATCTAAGGGCTTGTGTTTTTCATCAGTCATAACTGTTTCTACTAAAGAATCTGCCATAATCAAAATTTCATTCTCATACTCAACTTCACTGTATTTTATATTTTCATTTATAGCTATTGCACTATTTGAAGGAAGTGTCCAAGGTGTGGTCGTCCAAGCTAGAAGATATTTATTTTTTTCACTTTTTAATTTGAACTTTACATAAACTGATGGATCAGTAACTTCTTTATAGCTATTATCCATCGCTACTTCGGCTTTAGAAATCGGAGTCGCACAACGCGTACAATACATGAGAACTTTCTCACCCTCATAAATCTTTCCTTTTTCATAAAGAGTATTGAACGCCCACCAAACACTTTCCATATATTCCTTATCCATAGTCTTGTAAGCGTTTTTAAATTCCACCCAACGCCCAATTCTCTCAATAGTGTCTTCCCATTCACTTCCTCCTTGCACCATTTCTTTGTGACAAGTTTGAATATATTTTTCCAATCCAACCTTTGTTACATCTCTTTTGTCTTTGATTCCTAGTTTTTTCTCAACTAGATTTTCCGCTGGAAGACCATGACAATCCCATCCCCATATTCTCTCAACCCTCTTTCCTTTCATAGTCCAATACCTCGGCACCACATCTTTTACCACAGAAGAAAGGAGTGTTCCGTAATGAGGCTCTCCCGTAATAAAAGGAGGGCCGTCATAAAAAACATAAGCATCTTTCTTATCTCGCTGATTTACAGATTTCTCGAATGTCCCATCCTTTCTCCAAAAATCAATAATCTCTTTTTCCATTTCTGAATACTTTTTTCTTAAATCTACTTTTTTAAAATTAGCCATATAGTTTATTTTCGCATTTTTCTTCCATACACTGGAGTATAGAAGAATTTTACTATTTATAAAAATTTAGTTAATCTCTTTAATTTTTTATACAAATCTGTTTTCTCTTTTAACTTATCCATTTGATCAATAACTTTCTTTATTTCTTCTTTCTGACGCTTGTTGGAATTTTTTATAATATTCTCCAAAACAATTTCCGGCCAATAATACATAGGGTATTTTTTCTTAATATTAGAAAAATTATTTCTATCCTTATCGCTTTCTTTAATAATATCCTTACCTCTTGTATCTTCAACAGCTTGACGATATCCATCTCCTGAAATATTTAACCACTCTTGAACTCGAGCAACAGTACTACTTCCTACCTTCAAATTCTCAATTATTTCTTCGTAAGAAAAGCCATCCAAAATCATCTCGGCTATTTTTAGTCTTTTGGATATCATAGCTACCTCATTGGCTGTCAACAAGTCACCCAGGAAGACTGACACCTCTGTCGGTTTTTTTATTTTTGAAATAGCTAGACATAGTTTGTAGAACATTTTGCCAACCTCCTCCTTTTTTAAATTTTTATTATTTTTCGTCATAACTCTTAAAGATTTTGAAGTAAAATTATTTTTGCATTTTTCTTCCATACACTGGAGTATGGAAGGATTTTACTATTTTTTTTATATGCATAAGTGAAATAAAAAACACCCAAAAACTTAAGTTTAAGGGCGATTGAAAACCGCGGTACCACCTTAGTTTAGCTGATTAGCTTTTAGCTTTTAGCTTGTTAGATCTTTTTTTCTAACTAGCTAAAGAAGCTAATGAAGCTAGTAAAGCTCTTTATTACAGCTATTACGGGCTTACCCGGTGAGTTCTACTTTTTATGTTTACGTAAAGTGTTACTTAACAAGTTACTTAACAAAAAATTTCTTCTCACACCCCTTTTTGGACTTTTCCCAAAAATTCGACAGTGATAGCTTGTCGTCAGAGGGCTTTAATTTGTAATTTTATTTTAACAGAAAAAGTCATAAAAGCAAGCAAACAATAAATACTTCATACAAAAATACTTTATACTTACTACTTTCTACTTAATACTTATCAACGCTTGCCACTTAATACTTACTACCCTATACTAAAACTATGAAATCATTAGCTATAAACAAGCGAGCAAATTTTGACTACGAACTCAGCAATCGATATGAGGCTGGCTTGGTTTTGACCGGACAAGAGGTAAAATCAGTGAAAAATGGCCACATTAGCCTCAAAGGAAGCTTCGTTACACTTAAGGGATCTGAACTCTACCTAACCAATGCCAATATACCACCATATAAGTTTGCTGGAAAACTTAAAGATTATGACCCCTATCGCTCCCGGAAGCTTCTTTTAAAGAAATCAGAAATCAATACTCTACTTGGAAAAAGCCGCTCTCAAGGCTTGACATTAGTGCCAATTCGGGTTTATACTAAAAAAAGACTCGTAAAGCTTGAGTTTGGTGTTGGTCGTGGAAAAAAGAAATATGATAAACGAGAAGATATTAAGCGAAGGGAGTCAAAAAAAAGACTGAACAGATCTATGAAGTCCAGATAAATATGTTTTACGTATATGTCATTAAAAGCTTGAAAGATGATAAATTGTATGTAGGGCATGCAAACGATTTAAGAAAAAGAATTTCTCAACACAACGACGGATTAGTTAAATCAACCTCCCACAGACGACCGTTAAAACTAATTTACTATGAGGCATGCAATATGTCTAAAGATGCAATAAAGAGAGAGAAATCATTAAAAACTGGGTTCGGAAGAGCTTATTTAAAAAGAAGATTGAGTGATATTTAGAATAGACAATCGCGTTTGCAATATTTCACGTAGCTATGAAAGTGGGCCCGCCCGCATCGCTACGCGAAGCGTTGCGGGCGGGGCTGTTTAGCTTCGACAGTTTGAACCTTGAAAACTAAGCAAGTCGACCAGCGCAAATCAATGTCGTAAAACTTTATTAGCAAGATATAATAAGTGCAAACTTAGTATCTAAAGCAAAAGCTGTATTTGCTAACGCATTTACACCATCTTTTGCTATCGCTACTGCCTAAACGCATTAGCCATCGAATCGCCTATTTCTAGTAAGCGAATCTCGGTGTCAATCACTAGAATAGCCTGTTATGTTGCTCTCGAATAACTGGCGAAGCTAATTGAGTGCTCGACTAATAAATTTTTGTTTGTTTTATATTTATTAGTTTAAATTTTTACTCTATGAGTAAAATAAAGACAAACTAAACTTGTAGAAATGTTTTTGAGAACAATCCTGGACGTGGGTTCAATTCCCACCAGCTCCACATAATTAGTAATCTGTAATTAGTAACTTGTAACTAGTAAGGTTGCAAAAACACTAATTTACAAATAAAATTACTAGTTACTGAATACCAGTTACTAGTTACTTATTTTTCCATGCGAAGACGTTATAGAAAAAGACCGACTCAACCACAGAAGCCTAGATATCGGGTAAATGAACACATCCGTATTCCTGTTGTTTTTTTAATTGACGAAAAAGGAAACCAGCTTGGTGAAATGAGCAACACTGAAGCTCTTGAAATAGCTAGAGAAAGAGAATTAGATTTGGTAGAAGTTGCGCCAAATGCAAAACCGCCTGTTTGTAAAATAACTAACTATGGAAAGTTTCAATATAGTCAATCAAAGCAAGATAGATTAAGTAAAGCTAAGCAGAAAAAAACCGGAACCAAGGGAATTAGATTGGGAGTTAGAACCGATAACCATGACCTTGAATTCAAGAAAAAACAAGCAGAGAAATTTTTATCCAAAGGTAACAAGGTAAAAATAGAGCTCCGACTAAGAGGGCGCGAAAAAGCTCATCAAGATCTAGCAGTAAAAAGCATGAAAGAGTTTACGAAAAGCATAGATATTCCCCACAAAATAGAAGAAGATGTGAAAAGGTTTCCTGGAGGGTTCAATATGATCATAGCCCCTGAATAAATAACTAAAACAATTTAACTTATAAACATTTAAACATATAAACCAGTCGCGCAATTGAGTTATTTAAAATAAATCATTGTTGAACTAGTCAATATGCTAAAATGTTAATACGAATATTATGCCAAAGATGAAAAGCAAAAGATCTCTCTTGAAAAAAATTAAAGTAACTGGTAATAAAAAACTCTTGAGAAGATACACAAAGCAAAATCATTTCAATAGTAAGCAAACTGGATCCTTTAAGAGAAAGAAAAGATCTGACAAGGAAATTGTTGGAAAAGAAGGGTCTAATATTTTAAAAGCAATAAATTAAGACACGTTAACATATAAACATTTTAACATGTAAACATTTAGGCAATTTATTTTTAAAATAATTATGTTTAAATGCTAATATGCTAAAATGCTAAAATGAGATGACTAGAGTAAAACGCGGTGTTACCGCAAGCAAAAGAAGAAAAAGTATTTTAAAGCTCACAAAAGGTTTTCGCTGGAGAAGAAAGTCCAACTACAAAGCTGCTAAAGAAGCGATGATGAAGGCTGGAAAATATGCCTATCGTGATCGCAGAGCTAAAAAAAGAACTATGCGAAGCCTATGGATCTTGAGACTAAATAATGCTGTACGAATGTTTGACTTAAGTTACAGCAAATTTGTCAAAATTCTTAAAGATAAAAAAATAGAGCTTGATAGAAAAACCTTATCTCAACTAGCAGTAGAAGATCCAAAAGTTTTTGAAAAATTTATGGAAGAAGTGAAGAAATAGATTCTCCATGGAGCATGAAGCATAGAAAATAGAACACAAAAATCTCCGCCTTGTGGCGGAGATTTTTTTAATGAATTTTTACTTTAATTATTTATACAAGTTTTTATTTCTATAAAAACCATAAATAACTATACTAGCAATAATTATTCCTATAGTGTCTATTCCCACATCTGAAATCTTTCCTTCTCTGCCCACAACAAAGAGCTGATGTATCTCGTCAGAAAAAGCATACATAAGAGTTAGTCCTCCTGATAAAATCAATTTATGGACCAGTTTTTTTATATCTGATTTTGCTAAGATAATTCTAGCAATCAAAACAGTAAGAACAGCATACTCAAAAACATGAGCCCCTTTTCTTTCTATGTAAAACCAAATACTTTTATCTGCTCCTTGAGTAAGAACATCCCCTTCAAGTGAAGAAAAGTAAAAAATCAAACCCATCCAAGCAAAAACAGGTAAGTAATATTTAACAAAGAACTCAATTTTATCTTTTCTTATCATCACTCATTTTTAAAAACTCTTTACTTAATCGATATAGCGCATAAAAAGGAAGCCACAACCACAGAGTCCTCTTTAGCCAAGTGTCCAGAAAAACATTCATTCTATTGCTCATAAAGTATTTTATATTTAACTATTAGTTAGCACACCCATAACACACATCCCAATGGTTCCCCTCTCTAGCGTAGACATTTCCATCTTTATCATAATAAAGTGTCGCGCCATCTCTAGTCCCATCCTGTTCGTAGTTACTGGTAATATAAGAATTTAAATTATCATTTAAGCGTAAATCTGCTTTATACCCATTTTCATGAGAATAGTCAGTACTTGTTGAATGCCCACCCTCTGAACCTGCAGTTACTATCACATCACAATCATCTCCACAAGCTGATTTTAAGTCTGTAACTCCAGTAATTGTTTCCTCTCTAAGTCCGCCAATTGTGGTGCATCCTGTGGTTTCTCCTGGATCACAATTTGTATTGTTTACTCCCACGCCCGCAGCGGTAAGCAAGTTTCTCTTATTTATCTCATCCATAGCTGTAGGTGCACTTCCACCTCCGGTAGCTCCACCTCCAGTAGTTCCACCTCCGCCGCTAGCTTGAGAATTAGAATACTCACAAGTAAAACTATCCCAACTAGTAGCACCGATGCCCAAGTCACTCTTACCTGCCAAAAGCCACATAGAAGTATTCACTATCAGCCATGCAGTTAAGACTATGACCACACCGATCAAAGCCTGCTTGATAATATTCTTAGCACTTTCCATCATTTGCTGATTGCCAGCTGAAACTATATACATTATCCCTCCTGCTACAATTGCAGTAAGTGCAATAGCTACCATAATACTTCTTCCCCAATCAATAATGCCTTTGATACCAACTATTAAATCACATAACCTACAACGATCATCAAAACCTGTGCCAGTTCTCCCGCAATTAACCAAACTCGCTTGTGCATCAGCAAAAGATATGAATAACAAAAAACCAGACATCAAAACCAATAACGCCACTCCTAATAATATTCTATTTTTTTTGTTTTTCATTTTTTTAAAGTTTTTATTTTTATCTTGATATTATTATATCAAAATTAGTATAAGCAGTAAAATAGTTAAAACCTAATTTACCTTAAGTATCTTATAGCTCACAATCCCCCCTGGAGTTTCAACCTTAGCAGTCTCTCCTTTTTTCTTATTTAAGAAAGCTTTTCCCATAGGAGATTCGTTAGATATCCTGAAATTAGCTGGATCAGCCTCACTAGCTCCAACTATATGAAAAGTTATTTTATTGCCATTAAATTTGACCTCGACATCGGAACCAATTTCTACCTGACCATTGGACTTTCCATTCTTCTCCACTACTTGAGAATTTTTTATAATTGCTTCCAGCTTAGCAACCCTAGCTTCATTCTCAGCTTGTTGCCTCTTGGCTTCACTGTACTCAGCGTTTTCACTTAAGTCTCCTTGATCCTTGGCTTCCTTGATATCTCTTGCAATTGACTGCCTAACTCTAGTTTGTCTATCGTCTAATTCTTCTTTTAGTTTTTGCAAACCCTCTTTTGTAACTAGTTTTGTCATTTGTTTTTTAGTTTAAGCAATTAAAAAGACTGCTCCAGTGGCAGCTCGCTATTTGAAACAATATTAGCAAAATAACAGATATTGTCAACTGCCGTAAACGCTTTGATTAATTTTTTATTTTTGTGACCCTCATCAGAGCAGACCTCGAAGCATGGCGAAGTTGCCAGAGAAGCAAACTAAAAGAAAAAGACGGAAATCCATCAAAAAAATATTATTGGAAGTTTATAACAGAAAAACGATGAGTGAAGTTGAAATAATTGATGCAAAATATAATTCTATGGGTGAGCTTAAGAGAATGTTGGATAAATTAGGAAAGTCTATTAGTGAGCTAGAAAAATTGAAAGATAACATGCTATAATCAGATTAATAATTATTAATTTCAAAAGCATGGATCTTAAATGGAATAACCACAATAGACTAGAATCAAAAAGCTATATATGTGGGCATTGTGGACAGTCCCTATCATCAGACATAGGATATACAGCCACTGATAATAGAACATCAAGACGTTCTTATATCTATATATGTCACTCCTGCACAAAGCCAACCTTCTTTGGCTCTGATGGTTCACAGGTTCCGGGTAAAGTATTTGGGAATAATGTTAAAGGAATAAAAGATGAAACTGTCATAAGTCTTTATAACGAAGCTCGCAAATGTATAAGCACAAACTCTTTCACAGCAGCCGTTCTTTCGTGCAGAAAACTGCTTATGCACATTGCAGTAGATAAAGGAGCAAAAAAAAATTTAAAATTTATCCAATACGTTGAATACTTAGCTGATAAAAATATTATACCGAACGGTTCAGGAGACTGGGTTGACATTATTAGAAACAAAAGCAATGAAGCAAATCACGAGATAATTATAATGGATGAAAGTGATGCCAAAGATTTAATAAACTTTACTGAAATGCTACTTAAAATCGTTTATGAATTTCCTGCTGAAGTAAAAAAGAGAAAACCGAAAGAAGAAGGCAACAAAGAAGAATAATCTATTTTTTGAAATATAATTAAAAAATCTAAAAATATGGAGCTTAAAGAATTTATTAAAAACACACTTGTGAGCATAAAAGAAGGTGTCAACGATGCTAATACAGAATTAGCGACCAATGAAGGAAAAACTATTGGAGAAGATGGGGATTGCTTGCAATACACTATGCATGATAGCAAAAGTCATTCAATTAACTTTGACGTTGCCGTGGTGGTAAACAATGAAAACGAAGAGGGTATGAGTGGTGGTGGGAAATTAAATATAAGTATCGCAAGTATAGGAGCAGAAGCTAAGGGCAAAGAAAAACAAACCGAGACAAATACAACCAGGATAAAATTTAATATTACACCACGAAAAGAAATCTACTAAAATATTTTCTACATAAAAACACCGCACTTAAGTGGTGTTTTTGTTTTCAAGATTGGTGATGTTGCCAGTTTGGTATAACGAGTGACCTTACGGGGAATCGAACCCCGGTTACCAGGATGAGAACCTGGCGTCCTAGCCGCTAGACGATAAGGCCCATTGATCTGCATACTTAAAGTAATTTATCAGATTTTTAATAAATAATCAAGACCATTGATACAACAATTGATTTTTGAGGCAAGTCTATTCCGAATAAGCTTCGCATTTTTTATTATTCTTACAAACATAAAAAATATCACCATCTTCATCTGTTCTCCAAGTGCGTATAATCCTATTTTTCAATTTATCTAAAACTTCTCTATGGGGGTGCTTATAAGAATTTTTAGTACCTACGGATACAATAGCATCTTGAGGACTAGTTGCCTCTAGAAACACTTCGGTAGTAGAATTTTTTGAACCATGATGAGCTATTTTTAGAAAATCTACATTCAAATCAATGCCTGCTTTTACCAAATCATCTTCTAAGCTGCCAGGCAAATCTCCAGTAAAGAGAAAACTATTCTCTCCAAAATCCAGTCTCATTACTACACTACTATCATTGCTATCTTCATTTTTTGAAATTTTGCTAAAAGGATATACTGTTTTCAAACTAGCTCCATTTGAAAAATTTAAATTTAGACCATAAATAGATCTCAAAGTTTCTGAATTTTCCTTTTTTATTTTTTCTTCGAAAACTTTCCAAACCTTACTGCTCTTAGATAAATCAGTTTTCAGCACATTTAATACCTCATAATTATCTAAAACACTAACCAACCCTCCATAATGATCGCTGTCAGGATGAGTAATAATCATAACCTCTATTTTTCTATCCCAAAATGGCATATTTTCACCAAGTTTTTCAAGGATAATTTTTCCATTTTCACCTCCATCAATAAGAATCTGATTACTACCCTCCTCTATAAGAATAGCATCACCTTGTCCTACGTCTAAAAAGGTTACTTTGATGTCTTTTTCTTTGTTTAGAGAAAAAAATATCAAACCCAATACTATTGAAATAAAAATCAAAAAAAATAAGGCTATATAAATAATTTTTTTGTTTTGCATAAAATTTCCTAGACAACTTTATTATACCTCTTCTTTTCTTTTCGGGAAATAAAATAAATAAAAACAAATATTGTCAAATACCAAATCAAGAAACCAAAAATACCAAAATTATTAATATCCACGCTAGCCCATTTCAAATCAGCCAAAGACTTAACCACCACTATCTCATAATGAAGAAATCCGTAAGCCGCCCATCCAAAAGCAAGTGATAATGGATAGAAAACGAAACCGCTCAAGGCACTCAAAAAAGCAAAGAGCATAGTCAATGGAATTATTAGAAGTATTAACAAATTCGCCAAAACAGAGACTGCGGAAAAAGTATGAAAATTACAAAAGATAATTGGCAAAACAAATATTTGTGCACCAATGGTCATGAGAACTATTTCCATAAGCCCAAAAGCTTTGAATTTTCCTAAAAAATATTTCTCCCAAATAGGTGCCATCTTTACAATTCCCAGAGTTGCCAAAAAAGAAAGTTGAAAGCCAATATCCCACCTCAGTGACAATGGATTAATAAGAAGCATTATTGCTCCAGATAAAAGAATAGCATTTTCAATATTGGCAAGTCTTCCATTTTTCATAGCCCAAAGAAGCAGAGATCCCATAAGTCCCGCCCTTATAGCTGAACTCGGGAAGCCTATCATAGCTACAAAAATAAATATTCCCAAAAGCGCAAAATAGAAAGATTGCTTTCTCCAAAGACCAAAGAATATTCCAAAAACCATAAGATATTCTGCGATAATAGTCACATTGTAACCGCTTACTGCTACTATGTGCGTCATTCCAGTTCTAGAAAAATCTTCCTGCAAATCTTTTGACAATCCATCATCTCCCCCAAAAAGAAGCCCCTTAGCCAGCTCCACTTCTGGAGCAGGAATAACTTTTTCCAAGTTACTCTCCATATTATTTTTTATATTCAAAATTACAGAATAAAAACCCTTTTTTTCATCTTGAACTTTCTCTATTTGTGCTTCTTTGCAAATATAAAAAATATTGTCTTTGGCAAGATACATTCGATAATCAAAATCATCAGAAAAGTTTTCTGGTATTTCAGGAAGACATGAAACCTTTAATTTATCACCATATTTTATATTATCAAACAAATCTACCCGAACAAGAACTCTTTTACCTTCTTCGATTTCCAGAACAACATTTTTATACCAATCTTTCTCTCTAGGCTCCTTGAGTACCTTTGATACAAACTCTATTTTTTCTTGAAACTCCTCGACTTCATCTATTTTTTCTAATTTAAAGTCCGCCCTCCAAATTCCCAACAAAAAAAATAGTGTGGCACATAACCACACTATAGATTTTTTATTTTTATGGTCGACTACTACCATACCTATTGCTAAAATGAACAATATCCAAACCGAGAGAATACCTATTTCAAAAAATGATCTATAAAATATTCCCAAAATAAAAGCCAAAGATAAGGCAAGGAATATTTTTGATTTGTTTAAATTCATGATTTTATTATATCAAAAAAGAGCTCGAAACGCATGCGTTTCGAGCTCTTTAAGTCCTTATCCAGAAACGGGAATTCCATCGCAACTGAATCTCCTTCGATGAACCTGAGATGTTAATTTATCCAGAAGCAGTCTACCCTCATCAAGCACTCCAAAAACTTTAGAACAAATAAAGTCATCAAGGTTATCCTTGCCCATGCGACCATCATACTCAAACGATATGATTGGAAACCCTCTGATTTCTGTCATCAAGGGACCAGGGTAGCATCTCATTGGAAATACTCCTTCTTCGGAAAGACTTTCATCATTTTGACAAAACAATATAGTTACCTTAAATGTTTTATCAGTCACAATAGCGACATATTCTCCTTTATCGGAATGCGGGCCTTTGATTTCAGATATTCTTCCTATAAAAATATCCATTTTTTCACGGCTGCGTAGACGATAGCTGTCCTTTCTTGTTGCGTCAATATAAACCTTCATGTTAATTCCCTCCTTACTTTAATTTTCCAACTGCAAATTTCAACCCTCCAAAACATCCACTATTTTAACCTTAGCGGATTTGCCGCCAACTATTTCCAAAGAACTTTTGTGCACACCAAAATGCTTCGCTAGTACCTTTACTAGCATACGATTGGCCTCGCCGTCAACTGGCGGAGCAGTAACCTTTACCCGATATTCATTTTCTCCAATTTCCTTGACCTCGTTTCGTGAAGATCTCGGAATCGCTCTGGCATATATTCTCATAACTTTAAATTTCAAACAAAAATGTTTTTGCATTTTACTGCTACACTTTGAAGTGTAGAAGTAGATAACTCTTTATTATATCAGACCTAATTAACCACCCTACATATGTCATCCTGGAAAGTAGATTTTATTGAATGATTCGTTCGCCCAACATAAATGGCGAACGAAGAATTCAAATAAAATCACTTATTCAGGATCTCAAACACAAAAGGCAAGAGATTCTGAATAAATGATTTTCTAAAAGCTCTTCGCTCGCCGCGGCGAGCGAATCGCTTAAAAAATCTATTTTCCAGAATGACATGTTGATATGAAAATTGAGCAATGGTTATTTGGAGATGGTATTATATTTTGCTGGTTTTTATCTTAACATGATTTGAAAAATCATTGTAATAAAATTATTTTCCAAAAACTCGAAAAAAGCCCGCAAAGCCTTGATTAAAAGCCTGTTTTGTGCTAAGTTCAAGCTAAATTACATGAATCAATTTGACATACTACCATTTGAATTAAGAAAACTCGGACTCACCGAGAAAGAGGCCAAAACCTATTTGGCATCTTTGGAATTGGTTAAGGCTAGCGCATATGCAATATCCAAAAAAGTCCGTGCAAGCCGCCCAACTGTTTATCGCATTCTAAAAAAATTAGAAAAAAAAGGTTTAGTTTCTCAAACCAAAGATGGTGCTAAAAACTATTTTACAGCTAGCTCTCCAGAAAAGCTATTGGGAATACTCAAAGTAAAAAGACGTGAAGCTGAAGAGCAAGAAAGAGAATTTTTAAGAATTATATCAATCCTGCAAACAAAATATTCATCAACAGGAGAAAGTACTACTAAAGTTTACAAAGGTTCCAAGAGTTATAAAAACTTATTAGAAATATTTACAACCACTCCTGCTAAAGAAATCAAAATTATTTTTATAGGTAAAAAATTAACACCTATTAATAAAGAATATGCAAAAATAAAAAATCGACTTCGCGATATCAGCATAAAAGAGTTACATTTTGGAAAAAATACAAACAGCAAAGACCCTTCTTATGTAGAAAAACAAAATATACCCGCATCTTCTCAAAAATCAAATGCGACAATAATACTTACCGACAAACTTATAGTATTAAGAGAAAATATGGGTTTTTATACCGAGGATAAGAATATCAAAAATATTATGGATATTGTTTTCAATACTATTTGGAGGTAAAAAATGACTTGTGGATAAAAACCATAGCATAAGATTTAAATTTATTGTAAAATTAAGTCATATCGTAATAAAATAACTCGCTAAAATAAATAGCGCCAAAACAAAAATGATAAAAACAAAAATAATACTAGCTTCTCTTATTGGGCTAGTAGCAATGTGCATGACTTCTTCTGCGATGGCTTTGTCCGGAGCCAATGCTGATGAAGCAAGAATAAAAATATTTACAAAACAAGGTGGTGACTGGTTTAGAGGTCTCTATGTTGAGACTAATGATGACAGTGTTTTGAAGGTAAAAAATGTTCTTCCAGGAAAATATAAAATTAGAGTAAGAGACAAAGATGTTGAAGATAGTCAGGTTATTGCTGGAGAGTTTCGCATGCTAGATGATGATGGTAAGAAGCTAAGAGAGGAAACAAATGTGGATGTTTATATGTACATAAACGATGTAAAAACCCTGATAGCTCAATTAGAATCAGATGATGACGGATGGATAAGTCTATCAAGCATAGTTCCTGAATCAGTCTATGAATTCAATGTCAAAGATGATGCTAATTTAAGCAGTAAAGATGATAAATATAGAATAAAAGTTAACGCTAAACTTGATGATAGTGATTGGTACCGAGCTCGCTATGAGAGAACTGACACAGATAAAATTTTAAAAATAAGAGATGTGCTTCCTGGAAAATATAAATTCAAATATAAGTCTGGCGACGCCACAGCGAACATACCTTTTGTGCTTAAAGTAAGGCTCCTTGATGAAGATGCAGAAAGACTTGATGAAGAAACAGCTGTTGAGCTTTATGCATATGTAGGAAGCCAAAGAGCTTTAGTGGCAACATTGCAAACTGATGATCATGGTTGGTTAACTATTCCTGGAGTTTTAACCGAAATGAAATACAAAATTAAAGTTAAGTAAAATTGCACTCCAGAGAAAAAACGAATCCCTAAAAAGATTCGTTTTTTTATTTTCATAAATTATTTTGGCGTTTGTTTTAGCGGTTCAACCGCCCTTATGGCGGTTGAACCGCTAAGCTGACAATGTGTCATATCCCTACGGGCGTGAGAATATGACACACTACAATATTGCAAAAAAATCAATTTTAAAAGGGATTTGGTAAAATCTACCAAACCCCCTTGTGCTCTCCTCCAAAGAGCTAAAAATAAAATATCAGCTTAAGCGAAAGCATATCGTCGTCGCTATGAGCTGACCATATATTGTCTAGCGGAGCGACTTTACTTGATTTTCCCTCCACAATTTCATATTTAAGAGAAAGATCAAGATCTCTTCCTCGCCAGACAATCTCAGGAGCTATATACACACCCTCATGCTCTATATTATAAGCTCCTTTGAGCTTGAAGAGCCAGTCTCCTTTGGAATATTCAGCAGTCGTGAGAAGTGTTCCTCCTTCATAAATCCGCCTCATATCTATCTCAGAAGCACCTTTGCCACCTTCTAGTTCCCAAACATCAGCTAGTCCTATATCCAGAAAAAGAGAATCTCCGAGAGAGATAATGTTTTCCCAAATACGCTCTATTTCGAGTATTCCAACTGTAAAATCAGAATACCCGGCTTGGAAATAATTTGTGAGCCCTGCTCGCACGATATTTTTCCATAAAGGAAATTGTACTGCGCCACCGACAGAAAACTGTTCTGAGATAATTGGTCGAACTCTACCAAACTTATCTACTTCAATATCTACAGGAGAATTGCCCGAGCCATGTTGAGTGAAAAGTTCATAATCCCAATTACCCCAAGAATCCAACCAACGAAGACCCAAAGAATAATGTGTTTCGTTTTTTACATCTCCATAGTGAAGATTTGTTGGCAATTCTCGTGTCCAAAAATTCTCAGAATCAAGTGCCAGAACCGGAGGTTCATGAAGAAGAAAAATTGTCTCCAATCTTTCATTCATAAATTTGGAAAATATTCCCCAATTTCCCAGAAACTTATCTCTATCTAGAGCAGAGAAAGGCTCCGAAAGATCTCTGGTCTCGAAAGGATCAATGGATGCAAAATCAAATTTCACACCATTATTTATAAAAATTTGTTTTCCGAAAACATGAGAACCTCTTATGCGTATATAGAATTCATCGAGCGCAAAAATGGGAGCATTGCCATCTCTGGTGAAAATATCCACTCCTTGATACCTCTCACCCAGATTTAATTTAAATGAAATTGCAGTAGCAATTTCATCTTCCATTGCAGAACATGAAACTGAACGCCAAAATCCAGCTTCGATATCCCCATCATCGGAATAGCTACCAAGCATCCACAATTCATCTTCTACTAATAAGCTTTCTGCATAAGCTGAAAAGCTTATCAAAAGCACGCTACAAAAAATAAGTATGATAAAATTCTTCATCTCTCTTCTCCTTATGTCCTACCAGCTTCCCGGAGTTCCTCTCTTTAAATCTTTTTCAGAAAGTTCTCCAAAATTAACATTAAACGATCTCTTGATAACAGCGAGTTCTGTCGCGCCTTCTTCTGTGCTGACAATTATCTTATCAGGTCTCCAGAAATGTGATCCATTGGATTTACACTGACTAAAGCCAGAATTCAATTTGGTTTTCACTTGGCTTCCTGCTTGAAAGTATCCTACAGACCCAATTACTCTTTTTGAGTCCTCCGTTTCATAAATACTGAAAATGCGATGATCATAATCGCCCGAAATTTGATACTTAGGCGTAGCCTTGATTTGCCAAGCACTATCCTCTTTTTCAATAAACGAAAATTCGAAATCATCTGGGTTTTCCGGTTCTACAGCTCTCACTATATCAAAATAGTTGAGCTGAGTTCCATTGGCTTTGGCTTGAAGCGTGCCGACAGCTTTCTCTTTGACTCTAGCCCTCCTTCCGACTTCTCTAACTACATAAACTCTGTAGTCGAAAGGATTGTCATCTTCTAGGTAAAGCGTTCCGCCTGATCGTCGATCAAATCTTTTTCGAGAAGTTTCGTAATTGCCGATAAAGATTAACGCTGAGCGAGACGTGTGGTCAATCCACATTCCCACATCACGTTCCTCTCCGCCGAACTCTTGAGAAAAGACAACCTCATTTCTGAGACCATCGGGGTAAATATCCTGCCAAACACTTTTCATAACATCTGCCGCCGTCGTTTCTGCTGAAGAAAAATTGCAAAAAATTGCATATTCAGCAAAAACCAACACAAAACCTGCAATCAGTAAAATAAATACTTTTTTCATTTGCTTATTCTCCTTGCGCTCCAAAGCTTTGCTTTGGAGCGCTATTTGATTTACTTCTCAAGTGCGTCTGCATTCAATCGAAATTTTTCATCGAAATATGCGCGAAGCCTTTGAATTATATGAGCATCTTCTTTTCCAATAATTGTCCACCGAAGCATTGGTAAAACCAAAAACACGGTAGCAAAAATACAATTGAAGAGCACCCACTCTTCAAGAAACCCCAATCTTTTAATCGCCACTACAGGTGTGGCCATCATAAAAGCAAAGAGAATTGCACTGCCCATATAATCAACTATTACATCAACTACCGAGTTAATCATATCCTTTTCATTTATAGCTAATTCAAAAGCATCTTCTTTTTGAGCATTATTGACTCGAGAAAGAGACCTTCCAAAAAAATCAACTACAAACAGCGGGAAATCTATCGCAATAGCTACAGCCATTGCGCCAATAGAGGCAGATGCTACATCAAAAGGCATCCTAAAAACCATCATAAAGATGTAAAGCATAGCAGTTGCCCAGATAAAAGGCAGCGCAACTAACACACTCGCCCACCCGGAAGAGATTCTCCATTTTGACAATATTTGATTTCTACGATAAATAAAATAAATCATACAGAAAAAAATAATTGCCAACTGAGAAAGTATGTTCCATAACCAGCGACCATCAGAAATCATCCGATCGATTTCCAAGTATTGTGAAATCTTACCAGCCATCTCGACTGATATGTTTTTCAAGCCCTGGGCTGATTCGATTAAAACATCATCCCGAAACTTAATCATCTTTTTACTATTACTCTTTGTAAATGTCGTAATAACCTCAATCTTACCTTGAGAGAAATTCTCTTCCGGCAGAAATATGAGACTTTCAAAAAGATTTTCAGTGTCCTCATCCACAATGCTATCCCATATTGATTCGATTATAGATTGAATTTCCTGAGCAACTACATCCTTTGTCGCTTGAAGACCATCATACTCAAGATTGAGAGTAGCTTCTTTTTCGATCTTCTTTGCTATAGATGTACCTATCTCATAACCATAATCTTCTTCTAAGACTTCTAGAAAAAAGTAAAATGGCGAATAAGTCATCCTGCTTTCTCGGCTTATTTTATCCAGATAAACACGAAAACTATCTAGAGATTTAGGGCTGTGCAAATCAAGAGAAACAAAAATAGTGAAAGCTGTAGATCCTATTCCTCCGATTTTATTCATATCTCTATAAATATCTTCAGAAGCGGAATTCTCTACAAAAACTCCCAGATCATTGTCAGTTTTCAATAAAAACGGAGTTAAAATTATCGACAAGAAAAAAACTGAAATCAGCACGTAGACAGAAATGATTGCGCTATTTTTTTTGCACACCCATTTCTGGTTGATCTTATGCACCAAAGATTGCAATTTTCTCTCCAACCATCTGCTTATCGCCAACTGAGACTCTTTCTTACTATCTCTTAAGCCACCAATCATAAAATAAAAGATTGGTAGAAAATAATTGGTAAGAATCCAAGCAGAGGCCACTCCAATAGAAGACATTATTCCAATCTGCCACATCGCTCTTGAACCTTGATAGTTAGCAAGAGATAGGGCAAGCAGGAAATCAAATACTGCAATTATAGCAATAAGTCTGGTTATGTTTACTTTTTCCTTGGCTTTTTGCCAAGATTTCCAATAATTATCTTCAGAAGTCTTGAGGCTAATCATTTCACGATTGAATTTTCGTAAATAATGCCAAGGAAATGAAATCCCCGAAATCATAAGAGCAAAAAATGCCTCTATCGCAAATACATCCTCATATGAATGTTGAAAAAAATCGTTAGCCAGCCACATGAACCACTTAATATCTAGCGCATTAACCAGTACTATAAATTGGTTTATAATCCCGGTACTTCCCTTGGCAATAGTAAAAGACAGGGCAATTACACTAAGGCTACATAAAACTTTTCTACTTGTTCCAAGGGCAGCAAAAGAAAATACTACCAAGAAAACTGAAGCAATGCCGAGTGACAAATACGCACCGAGTCTAGCCAAAGCATCGATTACCAAGCGAAAAAATGTCCATCCGCCAGGCTTTAGATCGACTTGAGACACAATATCGATATCTCCTTCTGCAGTTTCTAAATTGAAACTATTGAAAGATTTATGGATCCTCACAGAAGGATAAAAATTAAGCACTCCATAGCGCTTCAAGTTTTCCCAACTCCACTCACCTGGACTTTTCCACCAATCAAATTGGTAGTCATTCCACTGAGCCTTGAAAAGCAAAAAGGTTTTAGCAATCTCAATTTCACTAGCTTTTTCTTCTGGGAAAATGATAATTGAACTATGGTAATAGTCGTCAATTTTTCCCAAAAAGCTATTTTTGAGAGTAAGCCTATCTTTGTTTTCCCGAAACCATTTCTCTGAATCGAAGTTTGGATTCATGACTTGGGAAACATTGATAAACTTTTCAATTTTTTCTCCCTTATAATCAGTGACTGTTGAGAGGCTAGCTACCTTCACATAGAGATTTCTCTCAGCAAAAAAAGTTTTGATTTTTTCACTAGCGTTAATAATTGCTAGTAAATTATCTCTGCTAATTTCATCCATAGACACAGTAATCACCAAAGGATTGCTGTGCTCAATTGGAGATTCGATAGCTGCTTTCTCCCCTTTCACCATCTCATTATCTTTATCTCTGATCGAATAATCAACCAAAGAAACCGTATCTGTCCAAAGCACACAGCTAAGAACAGAGATTACAGATATAACAAAAACCGCAATCAAGATCAAGCTGTGTCTCATCTTCATCTCTCTTCCTCCCCTATTTGAGAATATTTTCAAGCTTTTAAAGCTTTATTTACTTGTCAAAATACTTCACTTTGACACGCAAAGTGATTTCAAATCATAACAAAAATTGACACTAGGGTCAATAGCGTAAACATCATTATTCTAAGAAAACCTAAGTGTCTTTTTTATTTTCTAGAAGCATAAAACTGGAAATAAAATGCATGATTACCCTAAAATTTATAAATAATATAAAACACATAATATTATTTTATCAAAAATAATACTTAAAAAATTTATTCTAATTATTAATTTATAAAAATTTTTTAACAATATACAAAAATCGAATATTTTTGAATTATCAACAAATAATATAGCACATCTTAAGATAGTCAGTTATTCTTAAACTTTACCAGACTCTATCCATTTTAAATAAAAATTACGGTTTGGTGACGACCGTCACCAAACCGTAAAAAGTCGATATATAATATAGTAATAACTAATAAATAATAAACTATACCGTACAAAAAAATAAAATAAGTAATATATTTTATTTTATCGAAAATTGTTTTTTTAGTTTTTTCTCATCATCTATTTTGATTGCCGTAATTACCTTTACATATGAATTTGCTGAATATAAATTTATGAGATCTTTTATTAGTTTTTCACATGGATAAGGTGAAACAAAAACACTATTTTGTAATTTATAAAAACTAAGATTAAACAAGTGCTTTCTCAAAATATTACGAAAAATCCGATCTTTTTCAGGAATATCAAAGGCAACTATCCTCCACTTCTTATCCCATTTTTTAGATTTAACAAAATTAACTGATTTGTCTAATAGCCTCAAAAGAGAGGCTTCTTTCTTACCACTTTTGGTTAAAGTAAGTTTCAATGATCCATCTGGCAACCGTTCTTCTTTAATTAGTTTTTCCCTTGAAAGAGTTCTGGCAGCCTCATTGAAACTACGCTTATCAATACTCTTCCATTCTCTTTTTATAATATTGAAAGTATAAAAATATCTTCTAGGTGAGCCTGCAAGACCCAATGCCAAGCCGCCTAATAATATCAACATGAGTTTTTTTTGATTTTTTCCAAGCTTATGCATATCTTAATAATACCTTAAATATATTAATTCACAAATTAAAAAGATAGCTCTTCATTGATTTTACGGTTTCATGACGGTCGTCATGAAACCGTAAATATTTATATGATATATTTTTTTAAGAGCTATATGTTTTAAGTTATTGCTAAGACAACATCCTTATTACTTGTTAAATATTTTATTATCTATTATAAAAAATACTAGTTAAATTAATATTTTGTATTATATATACTAGTGATATTTTTTCTAATAGGCTTTTTATGCAAATTTATTTATCCTCTAATTCCTACTTCTCCAAAGTGTTTTTTGAGTTTTTTTTCTATTTTTTCAAGATTGACTTGTTTGCTGTCCTTGGTCCTTTCTTTTAGTTTTGGATCAAGAGTTTTGAAATCTCGAAATCTTTGTAAAAAATATTTTTTAGATCCACCAATCCAATCAATTATATCATCAAAATCTTTTTCAGTGTGGATGCCCGGGACAACTGTCGTTCGAAAATCATACTCCACTCCACTATTTTTTATAAGCTCGACACTGAGCTTTATCCTATCCAGGTCAACTTTAGTGCCCACCGTTTTTTCATATTTTTTAAGAGAATTCTTAATATCCATAGCAACATAATCAACCACCTTTTCTTGAAAAACTTTTCTTAGCACGTCTGGACGTGTTCCATTGGTATCAAGTTTTACCAAAAATCCCATATCTTTAATTTTTTTCATAAACTCGATAATATCAGGCTGCAGCGTTGGCTCTCCTCCAGTTATACAAACTCCGTCAAGTTTATCCTTACGAGTTTCAAGAAATTTAAAAAATTCTTTTTCATTTTTATTACCATGCACCGCCAGTCCTGCGCCAAGAACCAATTCCGGATTGTGACAAAAAGAACATCGAAAACAGCACCCTACAGTAAACACTGTAGCTGCGACGTGTCCTGGATAATCAACCATGGTAAATTTTTGAAAACTAGCTAGGTTCATGAATTTTGTATTATGTATTATGAATAATGTATTATGAATTATGAATAATGTATTATAAATTCGATGATGGAAAGCTTAGGGCGATTTTGATAAATCAAAATCGCCCTACAATCTTTTAGCTTTTCTAAATTATCGAAAATAAATTTAGATTAACAACTAGCACATCCTGCTGCTCTAACCTCAAAAGTCTTTCTGTCTTTCCATTCTGCTGACTTACCCTTGTTCCATCTTTGAATCGGAGTATGAAAACCAACAACTCTAGAATAAACATCGCAAGCCTGAAAATTTTCTAAAGTTGGACTAACCTCAAAACAATCCTTACATTTAAACATATCGCTTTCACTGTTTGATTGAGAAAACCTCATAAATTCACTGCCTTTTTCTAGGGTTTTTTCACAATCATGACAAGTGATTTTTTCTTCATTTTTCATACATTTTTGACTGCAAATTATAAACTTCAATAGTTTATAACGCAGAATTTATTTATTTTTTATATTTTTATTTTAAATGCTCAAATTGAGCAGTTGGTTGAAAAAATATTTCCCACAAACACTCATTCGTAGTTTCGTACAATTCGTACTTCGTAGGGATTACGCCACTCTCTCAAATTTTGCTTCTCCTTTCTTCTTTGCAATTTTACACTTCGGACAAAATCCATGCTCTCCAGCTAAATAGCCATGTTCAGGACATATACTAAATGTCGGGGTAAATGTAAAGTATGGTAGTGAATATTTGCTAGCGATTGTTTTTACCAAATTTTTGACTACCTCTATATCACTTACTTTTTCTCCTAAAAATCCATGAAGCACAGTTCCTCCTGTATACTTTGTTTGAAGTCCATCTTGCAAATCAAGCGCTTCAAATATATCACTGGTGAAACCTACTGGGAGCTGAGATGAGTTGGTGTAATAAGGCTCCAATCCACTTTCTTTAACAGCTTCGTTGTTGGCGAAAACAATATCTGAATATTTTTTCTGATCTTTTTTTGCTAATCGATAAGTTGTTCCTTCTGCTGGAGTAGCCTCTAGGTTATACATATTGTCCGTTTCTTTCTGATATTTAACCATTTTGCTCCTCATGTGGTTTAGGACCCTCTGCGCAAAACGATTCCCTTCTTTGGTGGTTATGTCTTTGCCCAAAAGATTGAGAAGGGCCTCATTCATTCCTAAGAGTCCAATAGTTGAAAAATGATTCCCCCAATAAGCCCCTCTTCTTTTCTTGATATCTCTTAAGTAAAAGCGAGAATAAGGATAAAGTCCAAGCTCAGTCAATCTTTCTATAAAAATTCTCTTGGATTCCAAACTGTCTCTCGCAATGTCCATAAGTTCATCGAGTCTTTCTATAAATTCATTTCTATCCTTAGACAAATAACCAATTCTTGGAAGATTGATAGTTACTACACCAATAGATCCTGTCATAGGATTTGCTCCAAAAAGTCCTCCTCCTCTTTTCTGAAGTTCTCTATTGTCAAGCCTAAGTCTACAACACATACTTCTAGCATCATCGGGGCTCATATCTGAATTTACAAAATTAGCAAAATAAGGCATTCCGTATTTAGCAGTCATTTCCCAAATAGGATTAAGAGCTTTGTCATTCCAATCGAAATCTTTGGTTATATTGTAAGTAGGAATCGGGAAAGTAAATACTCTATGCTGAGCATCCCCTCTGCTCATAACCTCAGCAAAAGCTTTGTTTATCATATCCATCTCCTTCTTAAAAGCTCCGTACTTCTTTCTCTGCGGCTTTCCTCCAATTATCACTGATTCATCCTTGTAATTTGAAGGAACTTGTAAATCAAGCGTTATATTGGAAAAAGGCGTTTGAAAACCTACTCTAGTTGGCACATTCATATTGAAAACGAATTCCTGAATAGCTTGTTTAACTTCCTTATAGGTTAACTTATCATAATAAACAAAAGGTGCTAGCAGGGTATCAAAATTGGCAAAAGCTTGCGCCCCATTGGCTTCTCCTTGCAGAGTGTAGATAAAATTAACCATCTGTCCCAATGCGCTCCTAAAATGTTTTGGAGGAGCACTGTGAACCTTACCAGGGACACCACCGAATCCTTTTATCAACATGTCATGCAAGTCCCACCCACAACAGTAAGCTGCAACCATCTGCAAATCATGCACATGCAGATCTCCTGACTCATGAGCTTCACGGATATCTTTGGTATAAACCCTGTTCATCCAATACTTGGAACTTACAGCTGAAGAAATAAAGTTATTTAGACCCTGCAAAGAAAAACCCATATTTGAATTTTCTTTCACCTTCCAATCCGCTTCACTAATATAATCATCTACCAAGTCTACAGCTTCCTTCAAAGCCTCTTCCGTCTCACGAACCTTTCTGTGCTGATCCCGATAAAGGATATAAGCCTTAGCAGTCTTGTCAAAATCCAAGATAATTAAAACCTTCTCAACAGCATCCTGGATCTCTTCTATTTCTGGAACGTATCCTTTTTTATAATTTTTGTTCAAAAATTGAGCAACTTTCTTGCTAACCTTATCAGCCTCTTTTTTATCACCCTCCTCAGTCTCTCTTAAGGCCTTGAGAACTGCTTTGGTTATCTTTTCTTCTTTAAAAGGAACAACCCTTCCGCTTCTTTTTACAATCTTAGTAAGCTTTGCGGGTGAGTTCTTGCTTTTTTTTGATTTTATTTTATCTTTTTTTCTTGCTGATTTTTGCTTTGCCATAGCTTTTTGTTTCTTTATGGTATTTATTATTTTTTTTATTCTTCTAATTTTTCCAACTCTCTTTTGAAGCTATTGAGACTTCCAAATGATTTGTAAACGCTTGCAAATCTCAAGTAAGCAACATGATCAACTTCTTTTAATTTTTCTAAAATTACTCTGCCGACATTCCTACTTTTTATCTCTCCTTCCTTACTTTTGGCATAAATCTGATATTCTATATCACTCAACAACTTTTCTTTTCTTTCCTGAGAGACCGGTCTTTTTTCTAATGATTTCTCTATTCCACGACTAATCTTGTCTTGATTGTATTCCTCCTTCTCTCCACTTCTTTTCAGAACCAAAAGTCTCATAATCTCCACCTCTTCGTAAGTGCTAAATCTCGCGTCACACTTTTCGCACTCACGCCTTCTTCTTATAGCCTTGTTGTCATTGGTATCTCTAGAGTCTATAACCCTAGTTTCACTATGATTGCAATATGGGCACAACATATATTGTTTTTAATGTTTACTCTACACCTAAATAGTGATTATTGCTTTATTTGAGGATTAAAACACTATATCTTGTGTATTACAGATGAATTATACCACAAGACGAAAACAATGCAACATTATAAATCACCAAACTTATCCACAAGCTTTGTGTTTATTTTTATACAGGTACAAAGATAAGTCTACACGATTTTTTAAGAATTTTCAAATTTAATAGTTGTGACTTGGTGTGGTTGATAGATGATTAAAGAGTGTCTGAAATAAGAAATTGATTTATTCTAAAAACCAAAGCAAACTTTATCCAAAGACAAAATAAAATTTACGGTTTGGTGACGGTCGTCACCAAACCGTAAATAAAGTAATCAAAGCTTAATTAAGTTAATAAAATAATAATGGAAGAATTGGTGGTTAAAATATATTAAATAAAAAGCAGTGGGATATTTGAACATAAGAAGTAAGTAAAAAATATCTCGCCCCACCCCAAAAAAAGCTAAATAAGGAAGAAAGAGTTTTAAGTGAAGAAATGTGTATTTAAATGTGTATTTATTTATTTCCTCTTTCAAAAAACCGCCTAATAAATTTAGGCGGTTTTTTGTATAAAAAGTTTTTCTTTTAAATTATTTACCCATTTTTCTTCTTATAAAAGCTGGAATTTCTAATTCGTCATCATTATCATCCCCTGATTCTTCTTCCTTATTGTCAATTCCTGCATTTCTTGGCTGAACCTTCTCATCTATAATCATTTTGCTCTCTATTTTCTTGGATGGAAAAGTTATTTTACCCAAAGCTTCTTCAGACTCATCAACGACATCCTCCTCATTGTCTTTTTTTTCATTATCATTACTATCATTGCTTTCGTACTCATCTCTATTGCCTCTAGAAAGAATATCAGCAGGAGCTTCATTTACTACACTAGCATCAAATCCTGTGGAAACAACTGTTATCTGCAGGTCTCCTTTTCTTATCTGGTCACTAGTAACCGCTCCAAAAATGACCTTGGCATTTGGATCAACATTCTCAGTAATAATATTGGCTGCCTCACTAATTTCAAGCATAGTAAGATCACTTGAACCAGAAACATTGAAAAGCACGCCTTTAGCTCCATCTATGGAGAGTTCTAATAAAGGACTGTTAATTGCCGCTTTGGCTGCTTCAGATGCTCTATTTTCTCCACTAGCCACCCCTATTCCCATAAGCGCACTCCCGCCTTCTGTCATTATAGCTTTAACATCATTGAAGTCTACATTAACAATTCCGGGTTTAGTGATAAGGTCAGAAACTCCTTGAACTCCTTGACGCAAAACATCATCTACGATATTGAAAGCGTTTATGAGAGTCATCTTCTTGTCTATTATAGAAAGAAGTCTGTCATTGTGTATTGTTATAAAAGTATCTACTCTTTTTTTCAAATTCTCCAAAGCCTCTTCAGCTATTGATTTTCTCTGAGCACCCTCAAAAGAAAAAGGTTTTGTCACAACTGCCATAGTCAAGGCTCCCAACTCTTTGGCTGTCTCGGCTACTATAGGTGCTCCGCCTGACCCAGTTCCTCCACCCAAACCACATGTTACAAAAACCATGTCAGCTCCTTTTAAGACTTCTTGTATTTCATCTCTATTTTCTTCAGCTGCTTGGCGACCTATCTCTGGATTCATTCCAGCGCCAAGACCTTTGGTTAAGTTCTTTCCAATATGTACTTTTTCACTAGCTTTAGAATGATGCAGGTCTTGAGCATCAGTATTTATAGCCACAAACTCAACTCCCTTAACATTTGATTCAATCATTCTACTAATTGCGTTTCCGCCTGAGCCTCCTACTCCAACTACCTTTATTCTTGCTGCTGTTTTTATATCTGGTTTAATTTCTGCCATAAAATTTAAAATTATTTTCATCAACGTATTGGCAAAAAAGCGCCAATTTCGTTGACATTAATCAATGTAAACTAAAATTGTCTCGGTATATAAATCTATCATATTTAACCGGGTTATGTCAAGAAATATAGTTTAAGGTAAAAATTTATTTATCCAATTTTTAAATTTACCTACTATATTTTTAAGGCCTAATTTTTCAATATTAAAAAAATCTACATAATTTAGACCATTTTTTTTACTAGAAGTGCTTTCAAAGTAATTTATAAGACCAACAGAAACCGCAAAAGAAGGTGAATCTATCTTATCTAAAATTCCATTAATTTCTTTTGGATAACCTACCCTAGCTGGCAAACCAAGAGATTTTTTAGCAAAACTAACTATATCGTTGAGCTCTGAGCCTCCACCAATCAAAACTGCCCCGGAAGGTAGAAGCCCAGCTTTGCCAACTTTTTTCAATTCGTTATTTATCATATCAAAAATTTCACCCAACCTAGCTTCTATAATTTCTGCTACATGATGCCTAGAAACCTCTCCTTGTTCAGAAGGGTCTATATCACTCATATTTATAGTTTCATTTTTGTTTATATCATTTGGAAAAGCACTCCCGTATTCTAATTTTACTTTTTCAGCTATCTCGATTGGGACTCTAAGTCCAATAGCTATATCATTAGTTATATGACCTGCACCTACTGGCAAAACGCCTACATAAGTAAGATCTCCTTCTTCCAAAATCGATATAGAAGTAGTTCCTCCTCCAATATCAACCACAACAACACCCAACTCTTTCTCATTTTTATCCAGAACTGACATAGCTGAAGCTAGTGGGTTTACTGCGATATCAACTATCCCAAGTCCAGCCTGGTTAACACTTTTGCTAAGATTATTCAAGTGAGAACCAGAATCTTCAATCATCAAGCAATCAACTTCAAGGCGTATCCCTTGCATATTAACGGGATTCTTTATGCCAACTTGATCATCAAGCTTGTATTCCGAAGGTATTACATGCACAGTTTCATTGTTTACTGGCATAGAAGTATTCTGAGCTGATTCCAAAACTCTTTCAATATCATTATCAGCAACCTCTCCATTCGATCTTCCTATAGCCACAACACCTTTTGAATCCTTTGTTTCCAAGTCAACTCCGCCAACACCCAGGACGACATTTTTTATTTTTTGATCAACCTTCTTTTCCAAATCCTCAACAGCTAAAACTATAGATTCTGCAGCATCTTCTATGTCGGTAACAGCGCCTCTCCTAACTCCAAAAGAAGAAACTGTACTAGCTCCGACAATATTTATCCTGCCGCCAGAATCAAATTCTGCAGCCACAATTCTAATATTGTTCGAGCCAATATCTAAACTAAAAATTGTTTTATTAGACATAATTGAAATATTGTGTCAATAAATTATATATGTAGGGTATAAAGATTATAAACCCTATAAAAGCAGCCATGATAGCAGAAATAAGTACTATGGCAGCCATAATATCCTTAATCAATTTGGCAAAAGGATGCATTCTTGGCTCAAGTATATCAACCACTCTTTCTACAATAGTGTTAATGAGCTCTGTAACCAAAACAAGCGTAATCAAAAGTATTATAACTACAATCTCCCATTTTTCTATTTGAAGAATAATAGAAAACGTCAAAATAAAAAAAGCAAAGATCAATTCTATCCTAAAATTTCTTTCATTCCTTATTACATAACGAAGCCCCCTGACTGCATACTGAAAACTTTTTCTCAGACTCATCATTCTTTTTGAATTATTCTTTACCATTTTTTGTTTTTAAATATATTGTTTACTATTTTTGATTTTTCGCTACTTCTTCCTGAATTCCAAACATCAGATCTCCATGAGAGAAACCCAAAAGATGCAAAACTCCATGAGAAAACACTTCCATCAATTCTGTCTCTACTGAAATATTTTCTTTTTTTGCATAATTTTCTATATCCTCAGGGCAAATTATCAAATCTCCTAAAAACAACTTACTTCCTTTTTCTTCTAGAAGTTCTTTTTGGTCTTCATAGTTAGAAAAAGAAAGTATATCCGTAGGAGAGTCTTTGTGACGGTATTTTTTATTTAATTCACTTATTTTCTTAGGTGACACAACTCCTAATCCTATGACAATATCCTTAGAAAATATTTGCTTTAAGCCACTACTAAAAATAGTTTCCTTCGCTATTGATTTTAGCTTTTTTTGATCAAAATTACAACCATCTTCATTGGTCGTTTCAATAATTATCTTCATGACTTATTCTTGAGACTCTATAATTTCTTCAGCTACTTTTCTAACTTTATTGCCATCTGCTTTTCCCTTAACCCTACCCATGGCAACACCCATAACCTTGCCCAGATCACTCTTATCTTTAGCTTGAGTTTCTTGAACTATTTCCTTGATTACAACAACCAATTCTTCCTCGCTCATCTGTTCAGGCAGGTATTCTTTCAAAATATCTACTTCTGCTTTTTCTTTTGAGGCTAAGTCATCTCTTCCGCCATCAGCATACTGCTCAATACTATCCTTTCTTTGTTTAATAGCGCTAGCTACAACCTCCAAAACTTCCTCTTCATCAAGACCATCTTCTCTCTTGTTTTTTTCAATTTCTCGATTCTTTATCACGCTATCGAGCATCCTCAAAACATCACGCTTTTCGGTTTCGCCTGATTTCATTGCATTTTTTAGATCTTCTTTTATCTGCTCCTTAATAGACATAGCTTAGATCTTATAGAAAACAACAAGAGATGTAGCACAAAAATCCAACAAACTTTTCTTGTGGTTACTATTAATTAATGAATTATTTATTCATTCTTTTTTTAATATTTTTGAGAGCCTCGTTATCAAATCTATCAATTTTTTTCAATTTATTGATTTCTTTTCTAATTTTGACTTTGTATAAAGCTTCGTCCCGTTGCTTTCTTTTGCTTTTTTTGTCGCTTTGAAAACGAGTCTTTCTGGCCTGCATCAAAACACCGCTCTGCTGAATTCTACGAGAAAATCTCCGAATCAAACTCTCAGCGTTTTCTTTATCTTTTTTTCTTACTTGTATCATGTTGAACCCTCCCTTCTAAAATTTTAGATTTATTTAAACTTTTCACTTTATCAAAACTATTTTGGTCCAATGTTTTCCTTGAGCTGTGCTCCGCCTATCAAATGCAAATGAATATGCTCCACCTCCTGCTGTCCGTGCTTACCTGTTCTAAACAATAACTTATACCCATCATCAGCTACTCCTTTTTCCTGAGCCAATCTTTTAGCAACCAAGATCATTTTTCCCATCAATTCCGCATCCTCATCTTTGAGGTGGTTTATTGATTGTATATGATTCTTGGGAATAATCAAGATGTGAACAGGAGCTAAGGGATTGACATCATTAAAAGCAAAGATAAAGTCGTCTTCATATTGAATTTCTGAAGGCACTTCTTTCTTAATAATATTACAAAAAAGACAATCTGTCATATTTATTTAGACTTCCTACTATTTAAAACCATCTTTGACTTTAAAATTTTCTTCACCAAAGCAATAACTTTTTCCCGAGGAACTGTTTCTTGAGTCCCTGTAACCATATTTTTGACAATCACTGTTTCATCCAATGCTTCTTTTTGTCCTATAATCAAAGTTACATCAACACCTATCTTGTTAGCCATCCTTAACTGTGACTTAAGCGTCCCTCTTCCAAAACTTTCAGCCACAAGTATTCCTCCTTTTTCCATCGTAGCAAACAAATTTAAACTCTTCTTTTTCGCCAAATTACCCAATTGAGCAATAAATATTCTTGGCTTAGGTGGTTCGTATGACTTTGCCTTGATTTTTTTCATCTCCAGAACAAGTCGCTCCATGCCAAGCGCAAATCCTATAGCTGGAGTTTGCTCTCCTCCAATAGAGCTAATAAGATTATCATAACGTCCTCCACCTCCTAGGGATTTTTGCTTGCCATCTTCCAATGACCATATTTCAAAAACGGTTCTGGTGTAGTAATCAAGCCCTCTTACTAATTGAGAGTTTATAGTATAAGGAAGCTCCAGTTCATCCAAATATTCCAACAAATTCTTAAAATGATCCCTACAACCATCACACAAGTGATCTACTGTCTGCGGTGCTGAAGCAGAAACTTGCGCACACTTATCCTCCTTGCAATCGAGTATCCTTAAGGGATTTTTCTTCAATCTAGCTTTGCACACTTTGCAAAGTTTTGTTTTTTTGGATTCAAAATAAGTGACTAGCATATCCAAGTACCCTTCTCTACACTCTCCGCAACCTATGCTATTTACCTGAAATTGAATATTCTTTATCCCAATAGTTGCAAGAACTTGGCAAGCCAGTTGCATCAATTGAGCATCAAGAACTGAATCCTCTTCTCCAAAAATATCAAAGTTAGCTTGGTAATGCTCCCTATATCTACCTTCCTGAGGCCTGTCATAACGATAAACTGGACCCATAGAAAAAAGTTTTATAGGCTTTGGAAGGACATTCATTCCGTGCTGAACATAAGCCCTAGCAATCCCTGCTGTAAGCTCTGGTCTCAAAGAAACACTATCTCTTCCTTTTGTCTTAAAAGAATACAGCTCCTTATCTACAACATCAGTTCCCTCTCCAATTGATCTCGTAAAAAGATTTGTAAACTCTACCAATGGAGTATCGATTCTCTGAAATCCGTATTTTAGATACAGCCTATCTATTACTTGCCTAATCTTGCTCCAATACTCTTGCTCTCCCGGAAGAATATCTTTCATTCCCCTTGGTGGCTGCAATACAAGTGGTTCAACTACTTGAGACTTCGTTGCTTTTTTAGCTGTGCTTTTTCTTGTTTTTTTGGCTTGAGCAGGCTTCTTCTTGGCAGCTATTTTGCTGGCTTTTCTGACAACAGCTTTCACAGCTTTTTTTCCTGCTTTAGCTTTAGGAGTAGATTTCTTTTTAGTTGCTTTTTTTCTTGGCATATGTTTAGTTTTTAGCTTTTAGGCCTTAGGTTTTAGGTTTTAGAAAATTATCTAAAACATTGTAACTAAAAAAATTATTTAATTTAAACATTAATTCAAAATTGCTAATTCGAAATTATCCTTCAATTCTTATCGTCGTGGTGAAAAGACAGAATTTACTTATGATCCTTTTCATGATTCTTTGTTATCAGTTTAAAATCAGTGGGAATCAGTTGCTTCTAGAAAACTTTGGCCTCACCTATTGGCCAAGCTCTAATAAAAACTTTTCCTATAACATCATCTACGGTTATCGGGCCCCATGATCTAGAGTCAGAACTGTGCGACCTATTGTCTCCCATAACAAAATACTCATTCTCATCAATATTATACTTACCTTGGCCTGTCGTCATAATTTCTTCAGGAAGATAATCTTCTTTTACCTCGAATCCTTTGGAATTTTCTTCATTATAGACATAAACATCACCTTTTTTTATAACCACCTCTTCTCCCGGCAAGCCGATAACTCTTTTTATGAAAAATTGTTTTGGATTATTGGGATAACGGAATATTATCACATCTCCTCTTTCTATATCTTTGAAAGGATGAATTGTTGTGAGTTTTAAGTCGGTTTTTTTGTATCCCAACTCATTTACTATCAAATACTCACCGTTTTTAAAATTTGGCTCCATACTAGCCCCTTGGACAAAAAATGGTTGAAATAAAAAAACTCTTATGGGAGTTATTATTATCAGAGCTAAAAGAAATATTTTCACTATTTCAACAAAAAAACCGCCTACGCCATGATAAACCTCTTCTCTTTCAGTATAATTATCTTTTTTTTCTAAATTTATCTCTTCCATAGTTAAAATTCACTTAACAGAACTTATCTTACCACGTTTGAAGGTTAAATGCAAGGCCAGTTTATGTAAGCATATAAACACATAATCATTGAAGCATGCAAGCTTTTAAGTATGTAAACATGAAGTTAAAAATCCCAGCGTACCATCTCGAGCTTGTAGTGACTTCTATTCTTTCATCTCGAGTGGAGTCTCACTATATTTTTTCCGTTCGGCAACAATATAGCGAGACGGGATCGAGAGATCTCAAATAGATGACATTACTAATGATTTTTATTTGTGGTTATTGCTTCTGTAAGCAACTCTTTTTTTGTACAAGTTTTCTGTGAAACCGCCTTTTGTTTCATGTTTTTTCTTGAGAGATTCAGCAAGTCTTTTTAAAAGAAAACCTTCCATCTGACAAAGCGTCAAGAGAAAATTGGCAGCCTCTTCCTCATTTTGTGAAAGAATTGGGGTGTTTAGGGTGTTTGAGGTTATCCAAGCAGCCCTAAAATCCCTAAATACCCTAACTCTTGAATCATTTTTATCCCAAATTGACAAGTTTCTTTGGCGAAGAAAATCTTGGTAATCTTTGGTAAGCTCTTCGTTGGAACCATGCGCTACTCCTGTAAGAAAAATATAGCTTTTGAGCGACTCGGCTGTATAACCCTCTGCAACATTCTGAGAATTACTCCTGGCAGCTTGAATCATCTGGTCATGAGTCCTGCTTTTTTTGCTGATAAATCTATCACAAAAAATTACTGTCAAATCTTGTATGACTTTTCCTAGTTGATAAGCTGATAAATACTCATATCCGGGTCGATTTGTTTGATCTTCTTGCATGGTTTTAGGTTTTTTATTTAGGGTGTTTAGGGTGTTTGGAGAGTTTTTTGGAGGGATTTTACTCCCCAAATCGAAGCGCTCCGCCGTTGTATTCGTTTTTGACCTGTTCAGCAGTTAAGGTATAGTTGTATATTTTGACATCGTCGATGAGACCGTCAAAATAATTAGTATTTATTCTACCAATATCAATATTGTTAGCATCAATAGGCGTAGATGTTTTCACTAAAATATGATGCCAATTGTTATCAAGAGTGGCACTCTCTGCTCCATCAACATAAATCGTAGGAGAAGAGAAGCCGTTGGCTGAAATAATTCCGTTGGAAACTGAAATTGTATGTGTGCCACCATCTAAATCCAAGATACTCTCTGTAGTAGAAGTAGCCTTAACCCAAAATGAAATTCCATTTATATTCTGATTTACATCTCCGATATCAACATAATCATCCACCCCGTCAAAATCCAAGGCTTTATTTCTCTTGCCACTCACCCAATCAGTGCTGGCATCCATATTTGTCATCGTTCCATCGTTTCCATTGCCACTTTCATCATGCACGGTCAGACCCTCACCTTCATCCATCCGCCACTCGGCAATAGGTGCACCTTTATTGTAGTCGTAGGCGATTTGAGCTGGGGTGCGGGCGTAGTCGAAAATACGCACATCATCCAACATTCCTTTGTAAAAAAATGAATCCGACCTTGCTCCCAATCTATCTATTGATACGTCTGTGGTTGTTACAATATCCTCATTACCTATATTGATACCATTTTTATAAAATGATATAATTGTTCCACTTCTCACAAAAGAATAGTGATTCCATTTATCAAATATATTACTAACCCCAACGGAAACATAAGTAACATCATTCACTCTGTACTGTAAACTTGCTGAGTTACGAAATCCTATCTGGTTGTTTCCTGCGTTATATCTTCCCATAATTGTCAAATCATCTCCATCAACTCCAATTGCTGGTTTTGCCCAAAATTCAAAAGTATTGGTTTGGTCCCCGGTAAACATAGGAAAAGAAACAGTGTCGTCTATTCCATCAAATTCTAGTCCTGATCCATTTTTTCCTCTATCCCATACTGGACCACCGTTTAATGTCCCATTATTCCCGTTTCCGCTCGTGTCATAAGCAGTAGTTCCACTTTTTTCATCCATTTTGAGCTCGAGCACAGGAGCATCACACTGAGAAGTGTCTCCAGGAATACAGTACTCCTTGCTTGCTCCAGTAACTGTTGTACCGCTATTATCCCGACTAGCATCCTCTCCGACAACAATAGAAGCTGAGCTGTTATATAGAGTTTTTATTTCGTCATCATTCAAAGCATATGGATAAACTTTTACTTCATCTATCAATCCATCCCACACATCTTGCGGTCCCGAGTTTGACCTAGCGCCTATCCAGCAAGGCATTGAGCTATTATTAACATTGCCAGTTTGTGCTTCGCCCACCATTTCCTCAGCATTGATATATGCTTTTACATTTTTTCCATCATACACGCCAATAACATGAAAATATTCATCAACAGGATAACTAGCAGTATGATCTGCGTATTTATATCCCCCATCCGCCCTTACACCAAATCTTATGCTTCCTCCCCAAGTTTGTAATTGCCAATTATAAGAACCTCCACTATGAGAAGCTATTATGATCCTGTTACTTATACTGCTTTTGTACACCCAAGCACTCACACTCATTGCTTCAAAATCATTAAAGCCATCAGAGTCAGTACTTATCTCAATGTAATCATCCACCCCATCAAATTCCATCGCTCCGCCCAGTTTTCCATCTTTGGTCCACATTGCACTGGTCGTAGTATTTGCGCCTGCGGTTCCTGGAACCAAAGTTCCATTCACTTGCTCCGAGCTTGCTTGCCCTGAGCCTGTCGAATGGGTCCAAGAATATGCCGTATCCCCCACCTCTTCATCAAAATTCAGATCCAGAACTGTGCCTTTCAATGGATCACCATTATGCATATCTTCGAGAATTTGTTTTTGCGTTCGAGCGTAGTTGTAAACACGCATATCATCGATTTTGCCTTTAAATGGATAATTACTGCCTCTGAATCCAACTCGAATATTAGAACTTGTATTTGGCAAATTAGAAATAGCCAATGAATGAGATAAATCTAGATTACCATTTATGTAAAATTTTAAAGTGGAGCTAGAATCATTATTTTGACTAAATACCACAGCTACATGAGTCCATTCATTAAGTGAAATAGAACCATTGGTATTGTTTAAATCATTTGCACCACCCCAGTCTCCGTCAATAACAAATCTTAATTCTCCACTATTAAGACCAAGAAAATAGTCTTGATAATATCCACTCCCTTTACTAAAAATACCGCTAGCTTCCCCATTGTAAGTAAAAGCACTTGGATTAATCCAACCCTCTATAGTAATATTATCATTCGCATTTAATTCTCCTCCATTTGTAATCTCCACATAATCATCCTCTCCATCAAACTGACAAGCGTTTCCATACTTTCCTCTAACAGTACAATCCATCCCCGTATTATTTGCGCCATCTACTGTAGTACCATTATTTCCGTTACCACTAATATCAGCTATTATTTTAGCATCTCCCTTAACTTTTTCATCCATCTTCCAATGTGCGACTGGACCAGGTGCCCATTCATAAAGTTTCTTAATTTCTGCTGGAGATAATACTCGGTTGTAGATACGAGTTTCGTCGATATGTGCCGACGAGTATGCCAAGAGATCTGAATTTCCACCAATTTCCAAATTTGCTGTTGAACTATTTTGTATTATTGAAGGAATTGTTCCGGAAAAACTTAAAGTTTTTTCTACTCCATTGATATATAATTTTAATTTTTCAGAATTTTCAATATTATTTCCATTATAAATAATTTGTAAATTATACCAGCTTTCAGTGGCAATATTTACATCTGTTGTATACCCATAATTAACACAATTATCTGTGAGTGAATCGGCAATACAAATCTTTAATTCATCGCTGTTGGTATCATCCAATTTCAGAAGAACATTATTTTGGCTGCCTCCCCATTCTCCGATGATAGGCTTGCCTGTTGCTAGAGTTTTGACATTGAGAAATTGAGAGATTGAGAATTGATTAGAAATTGGAAATTGGAAATTGGAAATTGCGACTGTGTCGTCCACTCCATCAAAAGTTCCACCATTTCCATATTTACCACCTCCAGTTGTCGCGTCACCATTTCTAACTCCATGATTCCCATTTCCACTAGCGTCAATCACCTCTCCAGCTGTTCCGTTCCAGCTTGCCTCATCCATCTTCCAGTGTCCCACTAGTCCATCACTCATCCACTTGTCGGAGCTTGATCCGAAAGCAGTTGATGTCCCTTTGGAGGAACTTTGACCTGCTAAACCGGCATTATAATCTTGCTTAATTTGATCTACTGTGCGAGCGTAGGGGTAGATTTTAACTTCGTCGATTTTCCCGTTTATATATGTTAGTAAATCCGGATCTCCTCCGACTTCCAATTCTTCACTCGAATCTGTAATAGTAGTAGGAATTGTCCCGGTAAAAGAAAGGTTTTTCTGTTTTCCGTTAATAAAAAGTTTTAATTTAGTGGCATTTGTGGATTGAGAGCCATCATAAACAACCTGAAGATTATTCCAGGTGTTCTCGGAAATATCGGTGTCGGTAGTTATTCCATAATTAGTACAATCATCAATTAGGGAACTCGCTATACAAATCCTCAATTCATCGCTGTTGGTGTCATCAGTTTTTACCAAAACTGTGTTTTGACTATTCCCCCATTGAGAAACAATCGGCTTGGCAGTAGCTAGTGTTTGAAAATTGATCCATTTTGACATTGAAAATTGATTGGAAATAGGGAAATTGAAATTGGAATTGGAAATTGCGACTGTGTCGTCATTCCCATCAAACCACAAACACTTCCCACTCACACATTCACTTTCGTCTTGCCATGTTGCTCCGCTGATTGCTCCATCGTTCCCCTGCCCGCTCTCATCATGCGCAGTCGTGCCATATCCCTCATCAAAAGTCCAGTAACCAACTGGTCCTAGTCCGCAGTTTTCGCAATAAGCTTCTCTTTCTCCTGTTTGAACTCCATAATAATCCCCGGCATCATCCATATTTACCCATCCCATTTTTTCACTCCACGCGTAGCCGGAAAGATTTCCACCAATATCTACTTGAACCTGATAGTCGACCGCCCCTACTCCATTGAAATTTATCCATCCGCCTTTTTCGCTCCACGCATAACCGGAAAGATTTCCTTCTCCGTCCGACACTACGCCATAAGGCTGAGTATCGCAGCTTAGATCATTCAAGCAATTCAGAGAAAGCCAGCCTGTTTTTTCGCTCCAAACATATCCTTTTACTTGATCATCGCTGATATCCAATCCATAATCAACTCCCGCATCTTCGCCGGAAAAATGAATCCAGCCCGCTTTTTCAGACCATGAAAAACCACTTGAATTTCCGGAATTACCGGCCCAAGCAATAAATGGAAATGATAGAAATAGAATTGTTAGGAAAAATTTTTTCATAATAAAATTAAATCACAAATTCAAAATTACAAGCTCCAAATAAATTATAAATTTCTAATTCGACTAATTTCTAATTCGACTAATTCACCTAATAAAATTCAAAAATATCATAATTAAAAATAATTTTATTTAAAGTTCTAGAATTTTATTAGGTGAATTATAAATTTACAAACATTAGGTGAATTTTTAAGATATCTTCTTCTTTTCTTCAGTATTTTTGACTTTTTTTATTATTGTAGTAAAAATCATGTTTAACTCATGGGCTTCTTTCCACAATTTTCTTCCTTCTTCCGAATGCTCAGGACAAGCCTTTGAAGGCATTCTTAAAAAGTGTTTCGACTCTTTCGCTTCTTTGTTTGTAATTCCCATCTTATGAATAAAATCCTTATTAATTTCCGCACAATCAGCTTCACAATAATTTGTTCCAACCGCAGTTCCAGCTCCAATTAATTGCGAAATAATTCTTTTTATTATCTCATCTCTTGTTATTTTTCTGCAAAATTCAATAATATCTTCCCCAAATTTAGCTGTTCTTTCCTCTAGGTCATATTTTTTATTTTGAGCACTATTATCACTGATATTATTTAGCATTATATTATTTTTATTGGAAATTTTATTAGGTGAATTAGAAATTAGACAATTAGAAATTTAATTATAAACCTCTTTCTCCCCAAGCATTCTCACCTCATATCCGCTATTATCAATTATCGCGTTTTCGTACAAATCCAAATCCGCCTCATACCCACCGTAAATTCCATAACTGTGATTATTCTTTATAATATTCCCATAAATCTCCCATTTTCCTTGATCGGAAAATATTCCAGCTTTGGACGAATTGGTAAACTTACTATGATGAATCTTTCCCTCTCCCCCGGTAAGACTTAGTGCATTGCCGTCAATATCATGAAAATCAGCAAATCCTATTTCTATTTTCCCCCTGCCTTCAATCACTACCCGCTCACCAAAATCAAAACAAAAAAGCTCGACATCTTTGCCTTCAATATTTAGAGCCAGATATCCTTTTTTGCTCGCCTCTTCTCTGCCGACCAATCTTATCTTATTTTTTCCATCGGAATTTTTTATTGCAGTTTCGATTTCTCTCGGTGAATAAAGCTTGCCGGCGGATTTCCTTATTTTATCACATTGACCTTTTATATTTTCAATTACCTTTTCTTCGGTTATTGAGTCCAGTTTTTTGTCTGCATTGTAAAAATGAGTTCGCATCCGGTAGCTTTTTAGCCATTTCGGGAAATAATAAAAGCTCACTCCTAGAATCAAAAAAGCAAAAAAAATTCCGCTAATGATGACTTTTCTCTTTTTATTTTTGAATACATTTTTCATTTTTGTATTTCGTTAAGTCCCACAAATCAACTACAAATTCACAAATGTGAAAAATAAATTTATTATACTATGTCTGAAATATTTGTAAATCTGTAAGAAATTTGTATATTCGTGAAAAGATTTGTAGATTTGTGGGATTTAGGCTTTTTCCATCAATTTCTCATACTTTCTGACTTTTTCTTCTAGTTTTTCTACTCGAAATTCCAAGTCTTTGTGAGTGAAATTATCTACTCTTTTGCTTAATTCCGTCTTTATGTATTCTAATTATTCTTTGATTTCCTTAAAATCTTTCTCTAAATTATCTAGTCTTACTTCTATTTTATCAAATCGATTATCCACTTCATCAAATCTCCTGTCCATACATTCTCGATTTTCTGTAAAACCTTTTTGAATCATCAAAGCCAAATCATCGATTGTTACTTTATTTTTTGTCATAAATTTAAAAACTTTTTTATATTAATTATGTTATAATCATATCATAAACCCCGTTAGAATTCAAAAAAAATGACAGAATTTTTTGTGGATATGCGAGGCTTTGAGTTAATACAAAAAAACATCTAAACATTAAATTTCTACCAGAGTGAAACAATTATTTTTACCATTTGAAAATATTGATCCGAGAAAGAGTTTACCCCGTGAAATCCGTGAAGCGAAGCGAAACGGATATTTCACTGGGGAGAGTAACGCGAATTGTGCTAATTCAGACAAATTACGCGAAAACATTTGTGAAATTGACGATAAATCGGTCAATTCGCATTCCTATTCGCGTAATTCGCGTTTACATTCATGGTTCATTTTTCAAAATCTCTTAAAGGCGTATCATGACTGTCGAAAGAGAAAACGGAAAACAGCCAACGCAGCCAAATTTGAAATCAATTTTGA
>Ga0136601_1000033_pt1 | contig 68970 bp, 62 predicted proteins | sample AntRauMFilla2699_FD_181020 | JGI IMG/M metagenome (GOLD analysis project Ga0136601, IMG submission 181020) | Saline lake microbial communities from Rauer Islands, Antarctica - Metagenome Filla 2 #699 | ecosystem: Environmental > Aquatic > Non-marine Saline and Alkaline > Saline | place...
GTATAGGCGACGATCAAGTTGTTGGACATATTCGACCCATTAGTTGTACTCCACTCTAAAGTGGTTGAATTGGTTCTTGAAGGAAAAAATACACCTGCATTTGTGTAATTGATACTCCTATCACCACTTTGTCTTGGATTTGTATTTTCAGCATTTACATAACTATTCTTAAGCGTAATGCTGTTTTTATCATTTACGTTCCAGTCAATACGTGCAATTAACTTATCACTTACTAAGCTAGTTGTATTATTGTCAAAAACTCCAGGATTGTAGCCATAATTGTCAATCAAGCCTTGCTTTAAGTTAGCTAAGTCTTGAGCGGATGAAGTTCCCTGATAACGGTCAAATTCAAAAGGCTGTGGCGTTTGTTCGTCTTGTCTTTCGTAATTAATAAAGTAAAACAATTTGTCTTCTACAATCGCACCTCCAACTCTAGCTCCAAAAAGCTCTGCTGTAAAGTCTGTCAAATTCTCTCTATTGTCTTCGCTAAGCGCTGTAGGTGTCTTACCTGCTAAATCTTGGTTTCTTAAATAGTAATATGCCGAACCTTCTGTATTATTAGATCCAGAACGCGTAATGGCATTGATAGATCCACCAGCGAAACCAGATTGTCTCACATCAAATGGAGAAAGGTTAACCTGAAAAGATTCAATCGCATCAATGGAGATTGGGCTTACTCCAGTTTGTCCACCATTGGTTCCTGAACCGGCAAGTCCAAAAGCATCGTTATTTACCGCTCCATCAATATAAATAGCGTTGTATTTGTTGTTTTGTCCACCTAAAGAAATACTTCCATTTTCTCCTACTTGCGCTTCTGGAGTTGTTCTAATAAAATCACCTAAAGATCTTGTTGCAGATGGAAGATTTGCCACTTGTCTCTGTGAAATGTTAGTATTCGATCCTGTTTGTCCAGAATCAAAAATTCCATTTTTAGAAGCAGAGATAACCACCTCATCCAAGGCGTTGTCGGACTCTGACATTTGTCTGCTAATTCTTTCCGAATCGCCTAATTTTAAAAAGAAATTACTTAAAGTAATATCTTCAAAACCAACGTAAGTGATTTTTAAAGTGTAAGGTCCACCTACTCGCATGTTTGGGATTCTGTAGAAACCGTCAAAATCTGTCACAACACCATACTGTGTTCCAGTAGGTGTATGCACAGCAATAATATTTGCCCCAGGAAGAGGTTGGTCATTATTGTCTGTGATCTTACCATTAATAGAGGAAGTAGTCACCCCTTGTGCATAAATACCCACTCCCATCACTAAGAATAAGCCAAGTAGCAATTTTTTCATTTGAAAACGTTTTTTTTGTTTATATTTTGGTGCAAAGTAAACCCAGTTTTAAAGTTTTAATATTAAGCCAATGTTAAGAAAAACTGTTAAAAAATTAAATTTCACTTCTTTATAGTCATTCTAAAAAAGGGTGCTATCTAAAGAATTAAAGTAGCTAAGCTCAACTCATACGCTTGAGTTTTTGGCCTGATTAGCTTTTTTTGCTTGCTACTTTACTGGAAAACGATCGCATTTGATCTATTAAAGTTATCTATAAATAAAATTTACAGAACCTCCTTGTATTTAACCTGGTCAATATTAGCTTTTAAGGGAGCAATAAATTCAAAATAGGAAGGCTTGAGTTTTTCTTCCATAGGTTCGGCTTCTGGCAAATCTTGCTTATAGGGATCTACCTGTCTGCCATTCAACCAGAATCTGTAACAAACGTGAGGACCTGTTGCTAGACCAGTTTGACCAACATACCCTATAATTTCACCTTGCTTCACATACTGACCCACTTTTACTGCGCGCCGGGACATGTGGAGATATTGAGTTGAGTATTGGTTGGTGTGTTTCACTTTGACATAATTTCCATTCCCTCTGCTATAACTGGCTTTGGTCACTACTCCGTCTGCAGTTGACCAAATGGGAGTCCCCGTGGCAGCAGCATAATCTGTTCCTTTGTGGGCTTTCCAGCGTTTCTGAACGGGATGAAAACGACGTCCTGTATAACGAGAAGATATCCTGCTAAACTGTAGCGGCGCTTTAAGGAAAAATTTTCTAAGTGTTTTTGCATCTTCATCAAAGTAATCGGTGCGACCCGTTAGAGAATCCACAACAAACTCGAAAGCGTAGAATTCTCTTCCCCTATGTTTTAATAGTGCTGCATCTATACTTTCTAACCCAGCATAAATGGTGTCATCTATATATTTTTCTTTGTAGATCAGCTTAAACTGATCTCCTTCCTGAAGCTTAAAAAAGTCAACGCTCCATTGATAAATATCAGCAAACCTGTTGGTCAGTAAATAATCCAATCCAGCTTCATCTATTGCTGCTGAAAGTGAGGAAGATATTACTCCTGAAGTCGTTTTTTGCTTTATGGTTACAGGCTTTGACTCTGCTACTCCTTTTACGCTATCTATGCTGATAACTGCATAGTCGATCAATGATTTTTGATACACAAAATGTTCTACTCTCTGGATAGAATCTTTGTTTTTTACGATAACATAAGGCTTACCATAGTTAATTCTTCTAAAATTCATCACAGAATTTGGAATGCTTTGAGTAAGCTGATAAACTTTTCCTGGAGTAACTCCATAACGATCCATAATAGTCCCGAATGTATCTCCCCTTTCCACTGTATCAAAAACAACCTCGTAATCACTCAAGGAAAAGCCAAAAATCTTAGGTTCTGGAACAGGTTCAATTTCAATAGATTTAATCGGCTCTTCGGAAGAGTTTTCTCTTACATCTTCATTGCAAGAAAGTAAGATTAAGCCAACAAAGATGAGGAGTAGGCGAGTGTTGGGAAAATTGAGCATATAAGTTTTAATTGAAAACGTCAAAAATACATTTTATTATATGGAGGGCAAACCTTAGTGAAGAATAGGCTTATATAAAAACTAAAAAAACCTCTAAAAAGAGGTTTTTTTATAAGTGTTCAAAATTTTATCATTAGCTATCCGCCAATGCTTCTGCACCAGCTACGATTTCCAAGATTTCGTTGGTAATGGATGCTTGTCTGGCTTTATTATAAGAAAGTTTCAAGTCATCTCTAAGTTCTGTAGCATTATCTGTCGCTTTATGCATAGCTGTCATTCTTGCGCCATGCTCTGATGCAACAGAATCTCTTATAGCCTTAAACAATTGGATCTTTAATGATTTCGGAATTAAATCTTCTACGATTTCAATTTTGTTAGGCTCAAAAATATAATCAGATGAAATGCTTTCGCCACCTCTCTTACTTGCAGGTTTTATTGGTAAAAACTGCTCTGTAGTCACGATTTGGGTTGCGGCGTTTTTGAAGCTATTGTAAACAAGCTCTATTTTATCATACTTTTCAGATTTGAACATTTCCATGAGACGCTCAGCTATCGCGGCAACATCCTCATAGGATAAATTATCATAAATATCGTTGTGTGAAGATTTGATTTCACGCTTTTTCCTTAATACGTCTCCAGCTTTTTTTCCAATACTTATAATGTCAACCGATTGACCAGCATAAGTTTCATCAATAAGAGATCTTACGCGTTTTACAATATTGGTGTTGAAAGCACCGGCTAAACCTCTGTTTGAGGATATTGCAATGACCAACACGTTTTTTACTTCTCTATGATTGGAATATGGACTACTTGTATCGTTATCTAAGGAAGCGCTTAAACTTTGAAGAAGTTCATTCAGCTTCTCAGCATACGGACGCATATTCTCAATCGCATTTTGGGCACGATTAAGTTTTGCAGCCGAAACCATTTTCATGGCTTTCGTAATCTGCATGGTAGACGATACCGATGTAATTCTACTTCTTAACTCCTTTAAATTAGCCATAAATTAAAACTTATGCTTTATATTTTGCAGCTATTTCTTTAGCTGCACTCGTTAGTGCATCTGTAATTTCATCTGTCAATTTACCAGCTTTTAGTTGGTCTAAAACATCTCTGTGTTTAGAGTTGAGATAGGACAAATAGTCACTTTCAAATTCTTTAATTTTTTCAACAGGAACTTCTTTCATTAAGTTTTTAGTTCCAGCATAAACGATAGCCACTTGCTCTTCAACAGGGAAAGGATTAGCTTCAGCCTGCTTCAAAATTTCAACATTTCGTTTACCTTTTTCAATTGTGTTTCTAGTGGAAGCGTCCAAATCTGAACCAAATTTAGCAAAAGCTTCAAGTTCTCTATATTGTGCTTGGTCAAGTTTTAATGTACCAGCAACTTTCTTCATAGATTTAATCTGAGCGGAACCACCAACACGAGATACAGAAATACCTACATCAATTGCTGGTCTTACACCAGAGTTAAATAAATCTGAAGTTAAGAAAATCTGACCATCTGTAATCGAAATTACGTTGGTTGGAATGTATGCTGATACATCACCTGCTTGTGTTTCAATAATTGGAAGTGCTGTAAGTGATCCACCCCCTTTTACTTTATCTTTCAAAGCTTCAGGTAAATCATTCATTTGCTTAGCAATGTTATCATCGTTGATAATTTTTGCAGAACGCTCCAATAATCTGGAGTGGAGGTAAAATACATCACCAGGATAAGCTTCACGACCTGGAGGTCTTCTCAACAATAAAGACACCTCACGGTATGCTACAGCTTGTTTTGACAAATCATCATAAATAATCAATGCTGGCCTTCCTGTATCTCTAAAATACTCGCCAATAGCAGCACCTGCCAATGGAGCATATACCTGCATTGCGGCTGGATCTGATGCATTGGCAGCTACAATAGTTGTGTATGCCAAAGCTCCTCTTTCTTCTAAAAGGTTAGCAATACCAGCAACTGTAGACGCTTTTTGACCAATAGCAACATAAATACAGTAAACGGGTTCACCTTTGTCGTAAAATTCCTTTTGGTTAAGAATTGTATCGATACAAACAGAAGTTTTACCAGTCTGTCTATCACCAATCACTAATTCTCTTTGTCCTCTTCCTACAGGAACCATAGCGTCAATTGACTTGATACCCGTTTGCATAGGTTCGGTTACAGGCTGTCTGTAAATAACTCCCGGTGCTTTTCTTTCGATAGGCATTAAAAAAGTTTCTCCTTCGATTTCTCCTTTACCATCAATAGTTTCACCCAAAGTATTTACGACTCTTCCTACAATACCTTCACCTACTTGAATAGAAGAAATCTTTTTGGTCCTTTTTACAGAATCCCCTTCATTAATGTCATTGGATTTACCTAAAAGTACAACGCCTACTGCGTCCTCTTCTAAATTAAGGACCATACCATTAAGCCCTCCTTCAAATTCTACAAGTTCTCCAAGTTGAGCGTTGGATAACCCATAAACGTTGGCGATACCATCACCAACTCTTAGAACTGTTCCTACTTCATCTAGAGAGGTTTCAGATTCGAAACCCGAAATTTGCTTTTTTAAGATTGCTGTAACTTCAGCAGAGTTTACTTCAGCCATAATTTATTTTCATTAATTGGTAAATACATACCACTTATTTTTATAATAATTGTCTTTTGAATCGCTTAAGACCGCCAGACACACTTGCATCAAATTGAAGATCTTTCAATCTGAGTATAAATCCACCAAGGATGGATTCATCAACTCGGTTGGTCAGATTTGCCGTATATCCGGTAATTTCTTTAATTTTTTCTTGTACTTTTTCTTCTAAATCTTTAGTCATCTCAACAGCTGTTACAACAGTTGCAGATTGGATGTGATGAATAGAATTATAAAGATTTATATATTCTTGAGCAACATGATTTAATATTTCAATTCTATTATTGTCAGCCAGAGTTTTTATCAATTTTTTGACTAAAGACTCGGCATCTTTAAAGATCTCCAACAAAACAGATTGCTTTTTATCAACTTCAATTAATGGACTTGAAAGCATAAGTCTTAACTCCTTGTTTTCAGAAATAGTAGAATGCATCGATTTGAAGTTATCTAAAACTTTGTTATCTAATTTATTCTCCTGAGCCAATTCTATAATGGCTTTAGCGTAACGTCTTCCTGCTTTACTTCCCATGTGTCTAATTAGTTGAGTTTGACGTCGTCAAGCATCTTGTTGACTAATGTCATTTGTTCATCCTTGTTGTCCAATTGCTTCTTCACAACAGTTTCTGCAATCTGCACAGACAACTCAGCAACTTGAGATTTAATTTCTGCCAAAGCTTGTTTCTTTTCACTCTCGATGGTGATTTGAGCTTTATCCAGAATTCTTTCAGCTTTCTCATTTGCATCTTCTGTAGCCTCTTCGATAATAGTCTTCTTCATCTGCTGAGCTTCCTTCAACATTTCATCGCGTTCCGCTCTAGCTTGTTGAAGCAATTTTTCATTATCAGCTTTTAAATTAGCCATCTCTTCTTTAGCTTTTTCAGCAGAAACTAAGGCATCATTAATTGATGCTTCTCTTTCGCCTACAGCCTTCATCACTGGTTTCCAGGCAAACTTAGTCAGCAAGAAAATCAAGATGATCATGACTACTACTTGCCAAACAAATAAACCGTATTCAGGAGTAATTAAATCCATATATGATAAGTGTTTTTTTTAAATAAAAATAAAACCCTCACCCAACCAACCGTTGGTTATGAGGGTTTTCATCATTTTTAAGAGGTAAGAACCCCAAGTAAAGCAGCAACTACTCCAAAAAGAGCAACACCTTCTACAAGTGCAGCTGCGATAATCATAGCGGTCTGGATTTTTCCAGAAGCTTCTGGCTGGCGTGCGATAGCTTCCATTGCGGAACCACCGATTTTACCAATACCAAGCGCTCCTCCCAAAACTGCTAATCCAGCTCCTAAAGCTGCAAGTCCTACGTGTAATAATTCCATAGTAAATAAATATTAAAAATTAAAGATTAATGATGTTCATGTTCTTGAACTGCCATTCCTATAAATAAGGCCGACAGCATTGTAAATATAAATGCTTGCAAAAATGCAACTAGTAATTCTAAAACTGTGATAAATAAGGCAAACGGAACTGAAATTGCTGCAACTCCTGCAGTTTCTAAAATAAAGATCAAACCTATTAAACTCAATATGATAATGTGCCCTGCCGTAATATTGGCAAAGAGACGAATCATCAAAGCGATTGGTTTTGTAAACACTCCCAAAATTTCAACGACTGCAAGTATTGGCTTAACCGGTGTCGGAATCCCTGGCATCCAGAAAACATGTTGCCAATAGTCCTTATTTGCATTAACTAAAATAAGAACCAGCGTAAATAAACCTAATGCAATCGTCACGGATATGTTTCCTGTCACGTTCGCAGCCCCAGGTAAAAGGCCTAAAAGATTTGATAACCAAATGAAGAAAAATACCGTCAAGAGAAAAGGCATAAATTTTAAATATTTTTTCTCTCCAATTTGTGGTATTGCGATCTCATCTCTTACAAAAATGACTAGAGTCTCTAATATATTTTTAAAACCTTTTGGCGCAGCTTTTGACTTTTTATAATGCTTTGCAAGTCCCAAAAATATAAGAATAAGCAGTATTGCAGTGATAAGCATGGATGCTACATTCTTTGTGATTGAGATATCGAAAGGACGATTAGCATTCAAAGCTGCATGAGTCTCTTCATCAAATTCTAAAGCCTCTTCTCCTTCATTCAATACATAAATTTTCTCATGATAGTTAACGAATTTCTGACCATTGGACTCAACTACATGCTCACCTTCAACATCGTGATGAAATTCGCTGGACATAAAACTTGTAAGTCCTTTGTCTGTCCATAAAATTACAGGCAACGGCAATGTGACAGATTCCTCTCCTTCACCCAAAAAATGCCACCCGTGAGAATCACTGATGTGGTGCATAATCATTTCAGTGGGGTTGAAACTATCATCAATAACTTCTTCCGTATCTAACTGGGCGAAAGCTGAAAAGGAATTTAAAATAAGCATGAGCATTAAAGCCACTGTAATCTTTGAAGATTTGTGTGTTGCCATAAATTGTTGACTTAATATCAATTCGAAAATTTCGTGCAAATGTAGGTTTTTACTTTTTAATTTTAAATGAAAGCTTCAAAAAAATATTTTTTCATTAAGATATAATTCAATTTGCTTGCTTTTATTTAAAACTATTTAATTTGTCTCTTTTGGGTTAATCAATTTAATGACCTGAATAGCTTCAAAAACTAGGTAAATGAAGTAAGGAACAAAAAAATTAAGAATGTTAGTAAAGGAGGGCTTGTCATCTGAAAGAAAACCCGGAAGTAGAAACAGAATCGCAGCCAGCATTTTGAATAAACTAGTCCCCATAAATGCAAAGCCAGCATAATCTTTATAATTGGCGTGGATCCATTGGATAATTCCAGCTACAAAAAAAGCAGATATAATATGAAATGCATATATCGATATGAAGGAATAATAGGTTACGATAGAAAAAAAGGAGTCAATACCCCAGTGTATTAAAATGATAGGAGTCGAAAATATAAGTATGGAAACGAAAGGGTTCCTAAGAATGTTTTTCATGTAATGGTTACTTGAATTTTTTGAGCGAGGTTATAACTTGAGCAAGAGCAACAAATATTCCTAAAAGCGATAACCCGATTGTGAAAAGTTTTGAAGAGTCTGTATAGTTTTCATCCAACCAAATTCCTAGAAAAACAGAACTGGTTATAATAATTCCCATTTGCAAACCTACCCCAGAAAAATACAACCAAGGATTAGGCTGATTGTTCTTTTTTGGCATTTCCAGATATAGATTTCATAGCCCCTTTCATGCTACATGTCGCATTGAATACTGCTCCAGGTTCAATTGAAAGTTTATCGGCAAAAACTTCTCCTTCTATTTTGGCGGTAGCTCGTAAGGTTAAAAGTTTACTCACTTTTAATTCTCCCTTGAATTCTCCTTCAAAATCGGCGTTTTCACACTCAATTTGTCCTTCGATATAACCTGTCTTACCTACTACAATTTTACCAGGAGTTTTAATATTTCCTATAACCTTTCCTTCTATACGGAAACTGCCTTGTGATTCAATACCACCTTTGAAAACGGTACCTTGTGCAATCTTGTTTTGTTCTTTTGTTAAATCTGAATTCATAGAGTTATTTTTTTTTTCTGAAAACATACTATTTAATTTTAGCTAAATATTCATCTAAATTTTTGTTGATTTGAGCAATCTTGTAATTTTTTTCTGAAATTACAAAATAAGTCAAATTTTCACCAAAAACAGCATTTTTTATAAACTTTTGAACTAAGCCTTCTGCGCCCAATTTACTTTTAAGACCATTAATGGTCAACAAAGTTTGATTTTGACTATAAATGTTTTCACTTAAGCTTAAGTCAAGTCCTTCCTCCTCTTGAATCGAAGCTTGTAATTTATTCTTTAGTTCTTGTATTTTAGATTCCTCCGCATTCTCTTTATTTAAGTCAAATACCAGTAAATAGTCCGCATTGGGATCTGGTTTCATATCAAATACAGAAGAGAGTGGTTTTCGCTTTAACTCTTTATATTGTTTTTGAGCATACTTCCCTTCTTGTGATTGTGGATAAGTCAAGGCTACATAATTAAGCGCTTCAGTATAAGCTTCTACGCCTTCAGTCTTTGCAAGCACTCTGGATTTGAGAAGTTCTAATTTTGGCAATATTGAATTACCGACAAAAACTTTAGCATACTTATCAATCTCATTCAGGACGTATTGATAATTCCCGGATTTATAGTTTTTATACAGTTTATTGTAAATGTTTTGAGGATTGTCTGCGTCAGTTCTATAGGCCTCTGGATTTCTCAAAATGCTCGCATATCTGGAATCCGGATGGTTGCTTAGTATGTCATTTTTCCATTGAGTAGCTAGATCTGTCTTTCCAGTTTCTTCGTAGATTTTATATAAATAATATTTTGAAGGCAGGATGAGACGCTCCTCAGGATTGTGCTCTAGTAAAAATTCCAGTTTTGAAATGGCGCGATTATATTTTTTAAACTTCTCTTTGTATATGATTCCAAGTTGATAATAGGCGAAATTCCTTTCATCAGAAATACTATCAATTACTTGTTCATCACTAGGGATTTCAGCAATATAGGTTTGAGGATCAAATTCTGGTTTTACTTTTTCCTCAACAATAACTTCTTCGCTTTTTATGTCGGTACCTCTTGAGGGGTTTCGCCTCCAGTCATCTGTCAACTCTATATTTCCCCAAGTCTTTCTAAAAGACTCTTCTCCACGTTGCTTCTGAGTTATGTCGTAGAAATAAAATTTTGTAGTACTGGACTGATTTCTTCCTATTTGGCTTTTTTGTGCTCCAAATCGTGAATTTCCAGCTTTTGAAGCCGTGTTATTTGCAAAAACACTTTCCTCTTCTTCTTTCAGTTTTTCGATATACGCTGTAAAGAATTCAATCCGCTCTTCTTCAGTCGCTTCAACCAAATTCAATATACTATCAGTTGTTTTGGCAATTCTTTCAAACTTAATGACATCTTCCAGATTGTCACGCTTTCTTTTGATTTGTAGGTATTCCAGGGTTTCCTGAGCCAGATTACTTAGCGTACTATCATAGTATTTTCCAGAAGTTTCATAAGAAGCCTTATCAAAATAAATTTCCCCAAGATTAAAATAATTTCTGCTTTTTAAGTACTTATCCTTTGGCATTTGCCTTAAAGATTTGTTGAATTTATCGATAGCCAAATCCACCGAATCTTTTGCAAGCCTGAAGACCGCATTATCAAAATAAATAAAATCTAAAAAAGGCCTGTTTTCGCGATTTTCAGAAAGCTCCTGAAAAGCGAATTCTGTTTCGTGCCACGACGCATTTTCAAGACCTTGAAGTCTTAGCTTCTCTAGTTCTGAATGAATCATGTAGCGTCGGGGTGACTTTCTATTTAAAGCAATGACTTCGTCAAAACTTGATTTAGCACTGTCTTTTTCTCCCAACAATGAAAATAATTGACCTTTAATGTAAAGCAATCGTCCTCGCTTTTCATCATCTGGAACTGCTTCAATGGCAATTCTCAAAGGGGCGATAGCAAGTCTTTCTTCATTTTCAAAAATATAAGCTTGTGCCAACGTTGTCGATGCCTCATAGTTTTCCAAAGGAGATAATTCTTCAGAATTCATGAGAGACACTAAATTCTCGATCGCCGTATCAAAATATTCGAGTCTTAGGTTAGTTTTTTCAACCCAAATCTTGGCTTCATTAATGGTCGAACTTTTAGGGTAATGATTCAATATAAAGTTGAAGGCATCTTTAGAAGGGACAAAACGTTGATCGTAATATCTTGCTTTTCCCAGGAGTAAAAAAGCCTCATCGATTTGCGGGTTGTATTCTTTGCCCCCCATAAACATAGAGTGCTTTTGGATGGACTTGGTGGCCTTTTCTTCGGCGATTTCAAAATTGGAATTTTCGCCTTCAGATGTGTTTTTCTTTAAAGTCCTGGGCTTTTCCTCTTTAATTACCATCCTCTCGATTGGCAAAACAGTCCAGTAATCTTCATTATACAGAGCTTCCACTTCTTCTTTTCCTTTGTCCAAAGCCAAATTACCATTGTAAACGATGTTATAATAGGTTGTCATGGCATGAAAATTCTTGTTCAGGAATTTATCTTTTTTTCTTGAACATGAAGACAATAAAGCAATACAAATAAGGAGTATAAAAGAAAGCTGTAAACGCATGAAAAATATTCTAAACTTAATAACTAGAAAAAATAGATAAAAGTATACTGGTGCAAAAGTAGCTCTTATTTATAAAAGGGTATTTTAAAGTTATTTATGGATTACCTCTCAAAATAAAGCTCTAGTTCCTTCAGGGTTGCCTCGCTCGTATAGATGTCTTTTACAACTTGACCTTTGTCCAAAACGACTACGCGCTCACACACTTCTGTGACGTGCATCAAGTCATGACTAGACACCAAAACTGTAACGTTTTTCTGGGCAGACAAGTCCTTGATGATTTTCTTAAGACGAATCTGAGTTGTTGGGTCCAAGTTGGCAAAAGGCTCGTCGAGAATAACAACTTCAGGATTACCTATGAGTGCCGCTACAATGCCCGCTTTCTTTTGATTTCCTTTAGAAAGATCTCTAAGGTATTTTTTCTGATTCAGAATTTCTCCATGAAAAAAGTCTGCAAACTCTGCCAGGAGCTCATCGACTTCAGCTTTAGAAGTGTTTCTCAAGTCGCCAATAAAGTAAAAATATTCTTCAGCAGTAAGATATCCTATTAAAAAACTTTCATCTATAAAAGATGAAGTGTAAGGCTTCCAATCCTCATTTTCACTTACTATAATGCCATTATTTTCAATGTGACCAGTAGTTGGCTGAATCAAATCTAAAAGCAAACTAAAAAAGGTTGTTTTACCTGCTCCATTGTTTCCCACTAATCCAAAACTTTGACCTTTTGGAATGTCCAGAGCTTCTATATCTAAAACTTTATCGGCCTTGTAACTTTTGGATAAATTTTGAACTTTAATAATCGTTTCCATAGGATGTAGTTATTTTTTTTCTGAAAATGCTGAAATGGTTTTGTATTTATTTTTTTGATATAAGTTCTCGATAATTTTGAGAAAGTAAGATTTAAAAACTATACCTAAAACCCCGCTCAAAGCCAGAGCTATAATGCCTGCGTTGAAATTGATGAGTTTGTAAGGCACATAGAAGATAATCATCGGCCCTAAGATTTTGGGTAGACTGATGAGCAACTGAGTAGGATTAAAACCCTGCGTATTGCTAAAGGCTTTCGCTTTTTGGTTCAGTTCTATCGGAACTCTATTCAACGCTCCACCATACAAGGTGATGAAGGAATTAAGACCTATATTGAAAGAAGCTCCGGCCGCAATCATTGCATAAATATCCCAGCCAAAATAAATGTAAGGAGTGCTCAATACAAAAGAAACGGCACAACCTATAACCATCAACAACCATTTGGATTCCAGATATTTTTTATAAGACACATTCTGGCTCATCATCAATTTGTAGTATTCACTATCCCAGGATGGAACCAGCTGGCCAAACGTAATAAGAAAACCTCCTGAGACAAAAATGGCAGCAAAAGCTAAAAAAACAGGCATGTTTTTATAAGTGTCTTGAGTAAAAAAGATAAGCCCGTAAAAAAGAAATAAGAACGACATCAATAATACCTGTTTGGGTCTCGCGTTCCTGGTAATCATTTTAACATCATTTTTCAAAAACGTTGCTAAAGTTCCAAAACGGTTTAAAAATTCCAGATTATAATTTTTGAATTTCTCTTTTTTAGCCTGGACAGCACCATCCACATAAAAATTCTTTCTTAGCAATTTGTAATTCATTTTAAATAAGAAAATCACTAAAGCTATAGGAAGTAGTGCAGTAAAACCGACCTCATAAAATGAGTTGAAGAAAACCCCCGTATAAGGGGTGATATCAAATATGTTGAAATATTGTAGACCAATAAAAGAAGCTAGCAGGGCAATGACAAAATAAAAAGCTGTAGTATTCTTATTTAAAATGAAATTCAAAAAATTAATGGAAAAACTTATAGCGAGTATACTTACAAACCATAAGACAGCCATCAATGGATTATAGCCTTGAACCATCAAGACGATAGTCAAAGGAATAAAAAATAATAGCGGCAGAATATTGAAAAAAGAAAAAGAAGTCTTCAACAATAAAAACTGAATTACAGATTGGCGTTTTATGGGAAGTAATAACATGGGTTTGATATTCATCACTGGTAACTGTTGCATAAAATACCTGAGGGCCAGATCTCCCATCACCCAGTAAATCATATAATTATTGATAAGCGTAAAGGGATCTTGATCGGGAATAGCTTTTTTGAAAATAAAAAAAACACCTATTCCAGCTAGAATGGCTAGCCCCCCAAAATAAAGTGCTCCCAAAATCATTAAGATTTTTATAGCTAGTCCTTTTTCAAAAAAAGATGAGCGCCTAAACTGTTTCCACTCTAGGCTCAAAAATTGCTTAGTAGTCATGTCACGAGATTTGTTTGGTTAGTCTTAAGTCTATCTGTTTGTTACAGGACTTTGTTCCAAATTAAGCTCAAATTTTCATTTTTTTAAGAGATAAATAAAGTTATTTTTATGAAAATTTTTAATAATGAAACAAATTACAGCAATACTGTTATTGATTTTGGTCCAAAGCTTTGCTTTTTCACAAGAGGACTATCCAAGTTTGAAAGAGATTTCTAAACGGCTTAAGGCTTTGGATAAAAATTCCAATGTCGACTTATCTACATTGACCAAAACTGAAGGAGGAAATGACATCCAGGTCCTTAAAATTGGAAAAAAAGATCTCGATAACAAGCCTGCTATTGCTATTCTTGGAGGCGCGGAAGGTTACCATGTTTTGAGTGTTGAATTGGCTTTGCAGTTTGCAGAACGTATTTCTACTAATGAAGAAGCTCTGGACAGGACTACCTTTTATGTCTTCCCAAATATGTCTCCAGAAGCTTATGCGCAATACCATAACAAGCTGAAATACGAGCGCAGGGGGAATGCCTCCAGCCTCGACCATGACCGTGATGGTAAATTAAGCGAAGATCCTTATGAGGATTTGAACAATGATGGTATAATAACTCAAATTCGGGTCCAAAGTCCTCTTGGAAAATATGCAGAACATCCTGAAGACAAAAGAGTAATGATTGAAGTAGATACAACATCTACTAATGCTGCTAGATATAAAATTTATTCTGAAGGTATCGATAATGACAAAGACGGCAAATTCAACGAAGACTTAAATGAAGGTATTGCTTTCAATAAGAGTTTTACCTATAATTTCCCAGCCTTTGAGGCTCTTGCAGGAAATTATGCCGTTTCTCAAAAAGAAAGCAGAGCCTTGCTGGACTATCTGTTTAAGCAATGGAATATCTATGCATTTGTGACTTTTGGTCCAGCAAACAATTTGTCTTCTGCTTTAAAGTACGATGCTCAAGAAGCTAAAAAAAGAATTGTTTCTTCACCTTTGGAAGGAGATGTTACTATCAACAAAATGATTTCAGAAGTATACAATGAAACCATTTCTCAGAAAGCATTTATGCAAGAAAATATGGGGACGGACGGAGATTTCTTTCAGTGGGCGTATTTTCACTTTGGAAGATTGAGTTTTAGCACACCAGGCTGGTGGGTTCCTGAAGCTAAAAAAGATTCTACATCCACTTCAGAAACCAAAATAAAAGACACCAAAGAGTCAAACTTTTTAAAATGGGCAAAACAAGAAAACCTTGAAGATGTTTTTGTGGAATGGAAGGAAATCAATCATCCAGATTTTGAAAACAAAACAGTTGAAGTTGGTGGCATCAAGCCATTTGTAATGAGTAACCCCCCTTTTTCGAAAGTAGATAGCATCGCGATAGAACACACCAATTTTATTCTGAAACTGGCACAGCATCAACCTAAGCTTGAATTTCATAACTTAAAAGTGGAAAACTTAAAAGGCGGCCTGAAAAGAATCACTGTTGATTTGCTGAACAATGCCAATTTACCAACCCATTCTGAACTAGGGCAGCGTTCTCGTTGGCTGAGAAAAATCAGAATAGATTTAAGTGCTGAAAAAGACAATATTATTGCTGGAAACAAAATTGAATTAGTATCAAAAATGGATGCTTTAGAAAGCAAATCTTTATCCTGGATTGTAAAAGGAAACGGGAAATTAAACTTGAAAGCTGGTGCTCCTCATACTGGTTTTGCTGAATTAAACATAAACTTATAAGCCATGAAAACTATCAATTATACCTCCCTATTTTGTTTAGCTATTGTGTTGATGTTTAGCTCAGTTTCTCAAGCACAGGAAAAATTTTTTAGAGCCATAGGAACTCCTCATGAACCTAAAGTGGAAGCCAGCTGGAATCGCTACAATACCTACGCAGGAATTGTAGATCTGATGAAGAAAATCAATAAAGCTTACCCAAATCTCACTCGGCTAGAGAGTATCGGGAAGTCTTATGAAAAAAAAGATATTTATATGTTAACCATCTCAGATTTTAAAACTGGGGACCCAGATGAAAAACCAGCCATGTATATTGATGGTAACATACATTCCAATGAAATACAAGGCGCAGAGTTTTCTCTGTACACTGCCTGGTACCTCACCGAAATGTTTGGCGACTTGGAGTTCATCAATGAATTGCTAAAAGACAAAACCTTTTACATTGTTCCAACCATCAATCCCGATGCCAGAGATAATTTCATGAAAGAGCCAAACACTCCACACTCTCCGAGATCGGGGATGATTGTTCTAGATAACGATGGCGATGGAAAAGCTGGTGAAGATGGATTTGATGATCTTGATGGTAATAATCACATCACTTACATGATCAGAAAATCTCCAACAGGTCAATACATCAAAGATCCGCAAGACGACCGACGATTGATAAGAGTTGCTGCTGAAGAAAAAGGCGAATATGAAATGCTGGGCTACGAAGGAATGGATAACGACGGCGACGGCGAAGTCAATGAAGATGGTATAGGTTATTACGATCCCAACAGAGACTGGGGTTGGAAATGGCAACCCGACTATGTTCAGCGTGGCGCTTATAAATATCCTTTTAGTTTACCAGAAAACAGAGCTGTAGCCGATTTTGTAATGAAACATCCCAATATTGCTGGAGCTCAAAGCTACCACAATTACGGCGGGATGATTTTGCGTGGACCGGGAGCTGAAGAAGATAAAGACACTTACAACAGAGAGGACGTTCGCATATACGATGCCATTGCTGAAAAAGGGGAAGAAATGATTCCTGGCTACAGATACCTCACCGTTTATAAGGATTTATATTCTGTATTTGGCGGTGAATTGGATTGGTTTTATGGGGGAAGAGGAATTTACACCTACACTAACGAGTTGATGGTGTCATATCTCTACTATCATAAAAACGAAGGAAGAGGTAACCAAGAAGAAGAATTGAAAGTAGATAAATACTTGACTTTTGGTGACGCTTTTGTGGATTGGAAAGAATACAAGCATCCACAATATGGAACTATCGAAATCGGAGGATTCAAAAAGAACTTCGGTCGGGCTCATCCAGGATTCCTTTTGGAACAAGATGCCCATAGAAATATGGCTTTTACCATTTATCATGGCTATCAAACTCCAAAATTGAGCATTATAAATGTGGAAGAAAAGTCTCTGGGCAGTGGTCTTAAAGAAGTAACAGCAACCGTTTACAATGAACGGTTAATGCCAACCCATAGCAGTCAGGATTTGAAATACAAAATCGAAAGACCAGATTTGATAAGTATTTCAAATGCTAATGTAGTTGCAGGAATGATTGTGGAAGATGAAGATTTTAATAAAGTCAAGGAACAAGTCCACAACCCGGAAACTCTTCGCATACCGAATATCCCAGGAATGGGAACTGTAAAGGTACGATGGATTGTTTCAGGCTCTGGAAATTATAAGGTTGACGTTGATTCTGCTAAAGGTGGCAAAGCAAGCTGGAGTAAATAATGCTAATCTAAACTTAAGCTAAGGAGTCAGTTCTGTCTATTTTAGTACATTTAAATAAAAACTAGATTTATGGCAATTCAAAGGCCTTTCAACCTCACTACGTGGATCAAAGAAAATAGAGATTTACTAAAGCCACCCGTTGGTAATAAAAATCTGTATAAAGATGCAGGAGATTATATTGTCATGATTGTTGGCGGACCCAACGCACGAAAAGATTATCATTACAACGAAACTGAAGAGCTATTTTACCAGCTAGAAGGCGAAATTGAAGTTCATATACAGGAAAATGGTGAAAAAAAAACCATGCCCTTAGGACCTGGTGACATGTATTTGCACCCAGCGAAAGTTCCACATTCACCGGTTAGAAAAGAAAACTCTATCGGTTTAGTAATTGAACGCAAACGAAGCCATTTAAATATAAAAGACGGTTTGCTTTGGTTTTGCGACAATTGCAACCATAAACTTCATGACGTATATTTCCCGTTGAATGATATTGAAAAAGATTTTCTAGGTCATTTCAAAACCTTCTATGAGAGCGAAGATTTAAGAACTTGCGATAAATGTGGTGAAGTCATGCCTGTCGACGAACGCTTTACAGCTTAATTTTTAGGCTAGTTTAATTTTCATAAATTCGAAACAAATTAAAACTTTTAATTAAATGAGTAATATTTCTAAAGAATTCGGAATCGATGATGCTTTAAAACAACTCGACATCCAAAAAGAAAATAAAGGTACTTCTGTAGGTGAGAACTTTTTTGCCAGTGGAGAAATCATAGAATCTTATTCTCCTGTTGATGGAGCCTTGATTGGAAAAGTACAAGCAACTACAAAAGAAGACTACGAGAAAGTAGCTGAAACTGCTCACAAGAGTTTCAAAGAATGGAGAACCTGGCCCGCCCCGGCAAGAGGTGAAGTTGTTCGGCAATTTAATGATGAATTGCGACGACTTAAGGCTCCGCTTGGGAAATTAGTTTCTTATGAAATGGGTAAATCATACCAGGAAGGATTGGGCGAAGTGCAAGAGATGATAGACATCTGCGACTTCGCAGTTGGTCTTTCCAGACAGCTTCATGGCTTGACCATGCACTCTGAACGACCAGGTCATCGTATGTACGAGCAGTGGCATCCATTGGGTGTAGTTGGAATTATATCAGCATTTAATTTTCCTGTTGCCGTTTGGTCCTGGAATACTGCTTTAGCCTGGGTTTGTGGTGATGCCTGCATTTGGAAAGGTTCAGAAAAAACACCATTAACCTCTGTAGCCTGCCAAAAAATAGCTGCCCGGGTTTTTAAAGAAAATAAAGTTCCAGATGGAATTTCATCTTTAATTACAGGAGATTACAAAGTGGGCGAATACATGACCCAAGACAAACGTGTGCCATTAATCTCTGCAACTGGATCTATAAGAATGGGCAGAATTGTAGCTCAGGAAGTCGCTAAAAGACTTGGTAAGTCATTATTAGAACTTGGAGGTAACAATGCTATTATAGTAACTCCAGATGCCGATATTAAGAATACGGTGATTGGTGGTGTCTTTGGAGCTGTAGGCACCTGTGGGCAACGTTGTACCTCAACAAGACGAATCATTATCCATGATTCTATTTACGATAAAGTAAAAAATGCAATTGTAGATGCCTACAAGCAAATTAAAATCGGAAATCCACTTGACGAAAACAATCACGTGGGTCCACTCATCGATAAAGATGCAGTTAAAAACTATCTACACGCTTTGGAAGAGGTCAAAAAAGAAGGCGGAACCATTTTGGTTGAAGGAGGGGTTTTAGAAGGTGAAGGCTATGAAAGTGGTTGCTATGTTAAACCTGCTATTGCTGAAGCTGAAAATCATTTTGATATTGTTCAACATGAAACCTTTGCTCCTGTTTTATATATCATGAAATATTCAGGTGAAGTAGATAATGCGATCGAACTCCAAAATGGAGTAGTGCAAGGATTATCTTCAGCAATAATGACCAATAATCTAAGAGAAGCCGAAAAGTTCTTATCGGTTGAAGGTTCCGACTGTGGAATTGCCAATGTCAATATTGGAACCTCCGGAGCAGAAATAGGTGGTGCCTTTGGTGGTGAAAAAGACACTGGCGGAGGTAGAGAATCTGGATCTGATGCCTGGAAGGTGTATATGAGGAGACAAACCAATACTATCAATTACACCAAAGATCTTCCACTTGCTCAAGGCATAAAATTTGACTTGTAAAAATGTAAATTTAAATCAGGCCACTTCTTATTGGCCTGATTTTTTGTTTAGACTTAAATAACTTTGGCTCAACAAAATAATTTACAGCTAAATATCTGTTAATGAAATGTTGTAGTGATTTTTGCTAGCAAGAAAAAAACCGCTTAATTTGCAAACTTGCACACGTTTATTTTGATGGATATAAAGTCAGATAAGCGAAGAAATTTTAAATTCATGAGCGATGTAAAAGCAGCTATCACTGCCGTAGGCGGATATGTTCCAGAGTATGTTCTCACCAATAAAATATTGGAAAGCATGGTAGATACCAATGACGAGTGGATCACTGCTAGAACTGGCATTAAAGAGCGACGTATTTTGAAAGAACCTCATCGAGGTTCTTCGTATTTAGGGATAAGAGCCTGTGAAGATCTATTCAAAAAAACATCAACAAAACCAGAAGATTTAGATTTAGTAATTTTCGCAACTGCAACTCCAGATATGCCTGTAGCTTCATCCGCGGCTTACTTGGCAACAAAAATCGGGGCTGTCAACGCGTTTTCATTCGATTTACAATCAGCTTGTTCTAGTTTTTTATACGGTATGTCTTTGGCATCATCTTACATTGAATCAAAAAAATACAAACATATCCTGCTCGTAGGGGCAGATAAGATGTCATCAATAATAGATTATACAGATAGAAGTACATGCATCATTTTTGGAGATGGTGGTGGCGCTGTTTTGTTTTCACCAAATACTGAAGGACTAGGCTTACAAGATGAGATTTTAAAAACTGATGGAACCGGACGTCAATTTTTGAAAATTGAAGCTGGAGGGTCAGAGTTACCAGCTTCCGAGGAGACAATAAAAAATAAACAGCATTTTGTGTTTCAAGATGGTAAAACTGTGTTTAAGTTTGCAGTATTTAAAATGGCGGAGGTAAGTGAAAAAATAATGCAAAAGATAGTCTTACGGGAAAAGATGTAAATTGGTTGGTTGCTCATCAAGCCAACAAAAGGATTATTGATGCGACTTACAAACGTATGAATCTAGATTCAGATAAAGTATTGATGAATATACAGCGTTACGGAAATACAACTTCCGCAACTCTACCCTTATTATTAAGCGATTACGAGAAACAATTAAAAAAGGGAGATAATGTTATATTTGCAGCATTTGGTGGTGGATTCTCTTGGGGCTCCATCTATTTAAAGTGGGCATATAATTCTTGAACCCGAAAAACTTAAAACTATGGATTTAAAGGAAATTCAAAACTTAATTAAATTTGTTGCCAAATCTGGAGCAAGCGAAGTAAAGCTTGAAATGGATGATGTCAAAATCACTATCAAAACTGGAAGTGAAGACGATGGCAGAACATATGTACAACAAGTACCTATGAATATGCCTCAACAACAAATGCAACAAGCTCCTGTTCAAAATCAGCAACAGGCACAAGCGCCAGCAACTGAAGAAAGTTCTTCTCCAAAGGCAAGCGATGATGATAAATACGTCACTATAAAATCGCCTATTATTGGAACTTTCTACAGAAAACCTTCTCCAGACAAGCCAACATTTGTTGAAGTAGGTAGCGAGGTAAAAGAAGGTGATGTACTTTGTACAATTGAAGCAATGAAGCTTTTCAATGAAATTGAAAGTGAAATTTCAGGAAAAATAGTAAAAGTATTAGTTGACGATTCATCTCCTGTTGAATTTGATCAGCCACTATTTTTGGTTGACCCATCATAAGGAAGCTAATTGTTTTAGATTTTTTCTTTAACCAAAACAAACGTTCATGTTTAAAAAAATTCTAATCGCCAACCGTGGAGAAATTGCCTTACGAATTATTCGTACTTGCAAGGAAATGGGCATTAAGACGGTTGCCGTATATTCTACAGCAGATAAAGAAAGCTTACACGTAAGATTTGCGGATGAAGCAGTTTGCATAGGACCTCCACAAAGTAGTGAGTCTTACTTAAAGATTCCAAATATTATTTCAGCAGCAGAAATCACAAATGCGGACGCCATCCATCCTGGATATGGGTTTCTATCGGAAAACGCCAATTTTTCAAAAATTTGCCAGGAGCATGACATCAAGTTCATTGGGGCAAGTCCTGAAATGATAGACAGAATGGGAGACAAAGCAAGTGCTAAAGCTACAATGAAAGCTGCAGGTGTTCCTTGTGTTCCTGGATCTGAAGGTATTTTAAAAGATTTTAAAGATTGCCAAAAAGTAGCTAAAGAAATCGGTTATCCAGTCATGCTTAAAGCGACTGCTGGTGGCGGTGGAAAAGGGATGCGTGCCGTTAAAAGCGAAGAGCAATTAGAGCATGCCTGGGAGTCTGCTAGACAGGAGGCAAAAGCTGGGTTTGGTAATGATGATATGTATATGGAAAAGCTTATTGAAGAGCCTCGCCATATAGAAATACAAATTGTAGGAGACCAAACTGGAAAAGCTTGCCACTTATCAGAACGTGATTGCTCTGTACAAAGAAGACATCAAAAGCTTACAGAAGAAGTTCCTTCGCCTTTTATGACGGATGAACTTCGAGAGAAAATGGGAAATGCGGCTGTAAAAGCTGCAGAGTATATCAAATATGAAGGGGCTGGAACTATTGAATTCTTGGTAGATAAGCATAGGAATTTTTACTTCATGGAAATGAATACTCGAATTCAAGTAGAGCATCCGATTACTGATATGGTTGTAGATCATGATCTTGTAAGAGAACAAATACTAGTTGCAGCAGGAGTTCCTATTTCTGGTAAAAACTATTATCCAAAATTACACTCTATCGAATGTAGAATAAACGCTGAAGATCCATTTAATAACTTTCGGCCTTCTCCTGGTAGGATAGAAACCTTACACTTACCAGGTGGACATGGAATACGGGTAGATACTCACGTCTACAGCGGCTATGTCATACCTCCAAATTATGACTCTATGATCGCTAAACTCATTGCAACAGCACAGACTAGACCTGAAGCTATAAGTAAGATGAGAAGAGCTCTAAGTGAGTTTGTAATAGAAGGTATTAAAACTACCATTCCATTTCACGTACAGCTTATGGAGCATCCGGATTATGTGGAAGGTAATTATACTACGAAGTTCATGGAAGATTTCGTTTTACACGAAGTTGAAGAGGATGATGATGAATAAAATCAATTTGATATAAATCAAAAAAGCTGTCTTTATAAAGACAGCTTTTTTTCGTTAGGCCCATTGCTTAGGCTCTTTTAATACCTCTAATAATTTTTCTTCATCAGATCCTGGCTCAGGATGTTGGTTGTACTGCCATTGGACATGAGGCGGAAGACTCATGAGTATACTTTCTATCCTTCCATTGGTTTTAAGCCCAAACAGAGTGCCTTTATCATGAACAAGATTGAATTCAACGTAACGTCCTCTTCTAATCTCCTGCCAGTTTCTTTGTTCTTTAGAATAATCTATACCTTTTGTTCTCTCAACGATGGGAACATAAGCTTCTAAAAAGCTATCTCCAACATTGGTTACGAAATCAAAAATTTCTTCCAGGCTTCTCATAGAAGTAGGTTTTAAATAGTCGAAAAATAACCCACCTACACCTCTAGCCTCTGCTCTATGTGAATTCCAAAAATAACGATCACAATTAGCTTTATAATCTGAATATAAATTCTCTCCAAAAGGATCACACGCATTTTTAGAAACTTCATGAAAATGCTTCACATCTTCTTCAAAGAGATAATAAGGCGTAAGGTCTTGTCCACCGCCAAACCACTGGTCCACAATTTTTCCATTTCTATTGTACATTTCAAAATATCTAAAGTTTGCGTGGACGGTTGGAACCATTGGATTTTTTGGATGCAGCACTAAACTTATCCCACATGCAAAGAAATCACAATCTTGTACATTGAAGTAATTCTGCATAGCTTCTGGTAAATTACCATGTACTGCAGAAATATTAACTCCTCCCTTTTCAAAAACAGAACCATTTTGTATCACTCTAGTTCTGCCACCACCACCTTCTTTTCTTTCCCATAAATCTTCTTCAAAAAAAGCACTTCCATCTACCTCCTCGAGTTTTGTAGTGATTGTATCTTGTAGTTGCTGAATATATTGATAGAATTTATCTTTCATGATTTTAACTTTAGTATATGTGCAAAAATAAGGCTTTAAAAAAGTTTCACTATTTAGTTTTGTTAAGAATAGGATAAACTAAAATATCTGACTGTGAATAGGCTAAACTACTTTGTATTTTAGAAAATTATTAAATCTTACTTCTAATTAATTTTTTAAGCAATTTTAGGAATACTCAATTAAATAGATAAACTAAAAACATCTCAGCTCTTTTTGATGAGGTTTTCGAAATTCAAAATTAGGAGCTTTAAAATTTTAAAAATAAAACTATATGAAGTTCAATACAAAAACGATACATGGCGGTCAGGAGAATATAGATCCAGCATATAAGTCAGTTATGGCTCCTATTTATCAAACCACAACTTACCAACAAACTACACCAGGAAATCATAATGGCTTCGAATATTCTCGAAGTGGAAATCCAACAAGGTCTGCATTAGAAAAGTCCTTAGCTTCAATTGAAAACGGGGAATATGGAATAGCCTTTGGATCTGGTTTAGCCGCAATTGATGCGATTATGAAAACGCTAAAACCTGGGGACGAAGTCATTTCAACTAATGATATTTATGGAGGCACTTACAGGTTGTTCGATAAAATATATAAAGACTTTGGAATAAAATTTCATTTTATTGGTATGCAGAGTTTGGAAAAAATTGAATCCTATATCAACGATAAGACCAAATTGATTTGGACTGAAACTCCAACCAATCCAATGATGAGTGTTATTGATATTGAAGCGATTTCAAAGATTTCCAAAAAACATAATATCCGATTAGCTGTTGATAACACTTTTGCTACGGCATACCTTCAACGGCCGCTTGATTTGGGTGCTGATATTGTGATGCACAGTGGTACAAAATATCTTGGAGGACATAGCGATGTAGTGCTAGGATCTGTCGTAGTAAATGACGATGAACTCGCAAAGCAATTACATTTCATCCAAAATGCTAGTGGTGCAATACCAGGACCTATGGACTGTTTTTTGGTGTTGAGGGGTATTAAAACCCTACACTTGAGAATGCAGCGTCATTGTGAAAACGGAAAAGCTGTTGCTGAATATTTGAATAGTCATGCAAAAGTAGAGAACGTTTACTGGCCAGGTTTGGAAAGTCATCCGAACCATAAAGTTGCAAAAAGACAAATGAAAGATTTTGGCGGTATGGTTTCTTTTACAACAAAAAATAATTCTTATAAAGATGCTATAAGGTTTGTTGAAAATTTGAAAGTCTTCACTCTTGCTGAATCCTTGGGAGGAGTTGAGTCTTTAGCTGGACATCCTGCAAGCATGACTCATGCAAGTATCCCAAAGGAAGAAAGAGAAAAAACTGGTGTTGTAGATTCTTTAATTAGACTCAGCGTTGGTATTGAAGATGTGGAAGATTTAATTGATGACTTAAAACAGGCTTTGAAATAGATATCCAAGAACTATTTATAGGTGATGCTATTCTAAAGTATAGATATAACCGAAAGTGAACCAAAACATCCAATCGTTATACTTGTTTTGTTCACCTATGGGTCTTAAACCATCTATGAAATCTGAATAATAATAGTGCCATCTGAGTTCAGCAATCAGATCAGAGTTTCGAGAGACCCTGTATTTTACACCCCCTTGAAAATTTGCAGAAAAAGTAACATTTGATCCGTTGGTGTAAGCTGGTTCTTCCCCTGGTTCTGCAAGAAATGTAGGAAATGTAGTATCTGGCAAACCAAGACCATCTTCAAGCGTAGTTCCCGCCACAGGAGAGTAGTAAACAAGATTTAAACCTACACCTGCGTATGGAGTGAATGTATTTGAATTCCTTTCATAGTCCCGAATTCTCATTAAGTAATATTCTAAACCAGAACCGACTTCCAAAACATTTGCTTCACCAAACATAGAGCGCAATTGCAAACCAGCTTGATTGTCCTTATCAGCTATTGCTCCGTAATGTTTTAAACTAGTAGAATGATAAACTAAACTAGACCTTACTTTAAAATGCTGTCTGGGATATTGAGAAATAAAATCCGTGTAAGCGAAATTTAAATAATGATTCAGTCCAAATCCGAAACCTATATTATTATTTATGGTTTCTGGATCACCTCTTAAACCATAATCACCTCTAAAAGAGACAGGCCCTGCCATTACTCCAACTTCATGATAGATTTGGGCAACAGCTTCAGATTGTGTTCCTAACGTTGAGAAAAACAATAATAGTATGATAGGATGATACCTAAATTTCATGAGTCAAGGTTAATTGAAACAAATATAGAAAAACAAAAAAATAAAACAGTGTTTATTTTAAAATATGACCTTGTAAGGGGTTAGAACTCAAACAAATATTAATCAATTTTTAAGTTATCTCTAAAATCGAAATTATATCTTTGCGGAAATAATAAAAAATCAACCGATAAATACGAATAACCAAATGAATAAAGATTTAAAAGATTTCTTAGATAGAGTTTCGAATAGAAACCCAAATGAACCTGAATTTTTACAGGCAGTTCATGAAGTAGCAGAGGCCATTATTCCATTTATGGAGGAAAATCCTAAATATAAAAACCACAAATTATTGGAACGCATGGTAGAACCAGATCGTGTGGTAAGCTTTAGGGTGACTTGGGTTGATGACAATGGTGAAATACAGGTCAATAGAGGTTTCAGGATTCAAATGAACTCAGCTATTGGACCTTATAAAGGTGGTTTAAGATTCCACCCTTCTGTTAATTTAAGCATTCTAAAATTTTTGGCTTTCGAACAAGTATTCAAAAATAGTCTTACAACACTTCCTATGGGAGGTGGTAAAGGCGGTTCTGATTTTGACCCAAAAGGAAAATCTGACAATGAAGTTATGAATTTCTGCCAAAGTTTTATGACAGAGCTCTATAGACATATTGGAAATGACACCGACGTGCCAGCTGGAGATATCGGTGTTGGTGGACGTGAAATTGGCTATATGTTTGGTCAATACAAAAGAATACGAAATGAATTCACTGGAATCCTCACAGGAAAAGGCCGCTCTTATGGTGGATCATTAATCCGTCCTGAAGCTACAGGTTATGGAAATGTTTATTTCACGAAAAGTATGCTAGAAACTCAGGGACAAACTCTTGAGGGAAAAACCATATTGATATCTGGTTCTGGAAATGTTGCTCAATACGCCGCAGAAAAAGCAATTGAACTTGGAGCTAAAGTATTGACAGTATCAGATTCTGGAGGTTACATTTTGGATGAAGAAGGGATTGATAATGAAAAGTTGAATTTCATTATGGATTTAAAAAACAATAAAAGAGGTAGAATCAAGGAATATCTTGATCAATATCCAGGTGCTAAATATGAAGAAGGAAAAACTCCTTGGAATGAAAAAGGTGATATCGCTATGCCATGCGCTACACAAAATGAACTTCTAAAAGAAGACGCTCAGGCACTTGTCAACAATGGATGTATTTTAGTTGGTGAAGGTGCTAACATGCCTTGTACTCCAGAAGCCATTGAAGTTTTCCATGAAAACAAGGTTTTGTTCTCCCCTGGGAAAGCTTCTAATGCTGGTGGTGTAGCAACTTCTGGTCTTGAAATGTCTCAAAACTCTATGAGGTACAACTGGACAGCAGAAGAGGTTGATACAAAGCTTAAGCAAATAATGAATGATATTCATGAAGCCTGTGTCACTTACGGAAAAGATGACAGTGGTTATGTAGACTACGTAAAAGGTGCAAATATTGCAGGATTTGTAAAAGTGGCTGATGCCATGATCGCACAAGGTGCTGTGTAAATTTCTGACACTATAATTTTTAAAAAAGCCAGTCCAATTAATTTGACTGGCTTTTTTCATAGTATCATACTATTTACAATAAAATCATCTTTAAATTAGTTCTTTGTAAAGAGAACAACCCTATGAAGAATTTTTGGTTTTTAATAGTGCTTTACCCCTGCTTTCTGTTTGGACAAGATTTCTCCGAGCGTTGGAAAAGTTATTTTTCCTATTACAATATTACAGATCTATACGAAAGTAATAATAGGCTTTATGCGGCTGCTGAAAATTCATACTTTGTGTATGATATACCTACTCAATCCACTGAAAAAATAACTTCCATTCAGGGGTTATCTGGAGATCAAATCTCAAAAATTTACCACTCAGAAATCTCCGGACTTACTTGTATTGGGTTTGAAAACGGTCTTATTCAGATTGTAATGGATAACAATTTGAATGTGTTTACGGTTGTAGATATTCGAGATAAAATTTCAATTTCTCCAAATAGGAAACGAATCAATCATTTTTATGAATTTGAGAATCGCTTATTTATTTCGACAGATTTTGGTATTGCTGAATATGATTTAGAAAACTTAGAGTTTAGAGACTCTTTTTTTATTGGTAATAGTGGAAATCAAATTCAGATCAATCAAATCACTGTTTCAGGCGGGAAGATTTTTGCTGCAACTACAACTGAAGGGATCAAAACAGCAAGTATAAATGATCAAGAGCTGGTTGATTATCAAAGCTGGCAAACTGAATATAATGGCAACTGGAAAGGAGTTTTATCTTTTGCAGACCAGATATTTGGTTTACGAAGTAACAATACAATATATAGCTTAGAGAATGGAACTATTTCAAATTTCAATTCAGTAGGCTCTAATGTGAAGGATTTTAATGTCAGTGGAGGTCAAATGATGGTCTCTGCCACCAACCAAGTTTTAGCTTATAATTCAGAATTGAATCTGGTAGCTTTTTTTAATCAGCTTCAGGATGAGGAGTTTGATATCAATACAGCTGTATTTAGTAATGGTCAGTATTTCCTAGGTCATGCTACTTTAGGATTATTAAATTTTAATTCAGGTGACTTCGAAACCTATTCAGAAATAAGTCCTGAAGGTCCTTTGCTTAATAGGATCTTTAGCCTTGAATCATCAGCAACTGATCTTTGGGCTACCTTTGGAGAGTATGATCAGTTTTATAACCCTTTTCGAGTTGGGGGTATAAACCGGAGAGGATTGAGCCGTTTAACTTCAGAAGGCTGGGTTAACATTGAGGTAGAAGATCTCAACAACGCAGGTGTTCTTTCTCACATCTCGATAGATCCGCAAAATCCTGAACGTGTCTTTGTAAGTAGTTTTTTTGATGGACTTTTAGAGCTTGAAAACAATGTGCTTGTAAAACAATACGATTCATCTAATAGCATCATTGAAGGAGTTCCAAGCAATATTAATGACAACAGAATAGGAGCAAGTGTTTTTGATAACCAAGGCAATTTATACTTTTCAAATTCACTTACAGAGAATCAAATAAAAAGACTAAATACTAATGGTGACTTTTTTACTCCCGACACTTCAGAGGGCCTAACCAGTCCCGCAGATGTTCATTCAGCTAAGTTGGTTGTAGATAGGAATAACAATATATTTTTAGGAACCCTTAGGGAAGGCGTGGTTGCTTACAATAGTTCAACAAATTCCGCAAGAGCTATAAATAGCAATGTACAAGGCGTAAATTATCCAGATTCATTTAATGCCAATCCCAACATTACCGCTTTGGCTTTAGATGAAAATTCTAGATTGTGGATAGGGACGGATGAAGGGTTAAGAGTCATGCCCAACCCTGCCTCTATTTTCGAAGAAAATTCTCGTGTCACCGTTTCTCCTGTCATCATAGAGGATGTGGACGGCTTACCTCAGGAATTACTTTTTGAACAGTTTATAACAGACATTGCTGTAGATGGGGCAAATAACAAATGGATTTCTACAGCAGACTCAGGAGTTTTTCAAGTTTCTCCAAGCGGTAGAGAGATCCTTAATATATTTAATACGGCTAATTCTCCATTGCCTACAAATAGTGTAAGAACCGTATCTATTAATTCTGGAACTGGTGAAGTCTTTCTAGGGACAACAAGTGGATTACTTTCCTATTCTAGCAGAATCACGGCCGAAAATGATGATCTGGAAAATCTAAGAGTTTATCCAAATCCAGTGAGACCAGGGTATACCGGACTTGTCACTATAGATGGGCTCACTGACAATGCTAATGTAAAAATTACGGATATAACCGGAAATCTTGTTTTTGAGGAATTTGCTTCGGGAGGGACGCTCCAGTGGGACACTCGGGCATTTGGAAAGCATAAAGTAGCTTCAGGTGTTTATTTAATTATTGTCACTGGAGAAGATCAAATAGAAACAAATATTGGTAAAATTATGATCATACGCTGATGCAGATCAAAACTAAAGCTATTGTTATTTCAAGCTTAAAATATGGAGAGGCAGACGTTATAGCCAAATGCTTTACTTTGGAAAAAGGCTTAGTCTCTTACATGCTGAAAGGCATCCGCAAGTCCAAAAGGGGGAAGTTGAGAATGTCCATGTTTCAACAACTATCACTTTTAAATATTGAAGCTTTTCACAAGGAAAATAAGAACCTTCAATACCTAAAGGAAGTCAAAGTTTCTTATCGGTATCTAAGCCTTCAATCCAATATTTACAAGTCAACTATGGTGATGTTTTTGGCTGAAGTTTTAAAAAGTTGCATTCAGGAAGAGGAAAGAAATGAAGCTTTATTTTACTTCCTCCAGGACAGTTTTATTTCTCTGGACAAAGCCGAATCTATAAGTAATTTTCACCTTCAGTTCATTGTAAAACTTACTCAATTTCTAGGATTCTATCCAGACAATCAGAGTATTGATTTTCCTTTTTTTGATATGCTCAATGGTGTGTTTCAGTTAAAAGAATACAACACTTACTCTTTCAATAATTCAAATTCAGAATTACTGAAAGAGTTTATGAAAAATTCAGAATACAATTCAACCAATCCAATAAAACTTAACCAGGAGCGAAGAAAAAGCTTCCTTGATTTTATGATGCTGTACTACGAATTACACCTTCAAGGTTTTAGGAAACCCAAATCACTTGAAGTTCTTCAGCAAATTTTTTAATTTCTTGTTGAGGTATAATTCTCAAAACCACTAGATTAAAAATTCAAGACAAATCAAAGTTTGCCTCATAAGTTTTCTCAGAATGAAATCTATAAACCTCTTTCCTTCTGAATACGCTCATAGGCTTCTTGTACTTTATTGAATTTTTCCTGAGCGCCTTTTTGATAAGCTTCATCCATATGCTGAAGTTTATCAGGATGGAATTTTTTGGCCATCGTTCGGTAAGCTTTTTTTACTTCAGAATTACTAGCCGATTTTTCTATTTCTAGAATTTTATAAGCATCGTCTGCAGATTTAAAGAACATAGCTTTAATGCTTTCAAAATCTGAATGTGCAACTCGAAGATTTTGAGAAATGTTAAGTAAAACTCTAAGCTCTGCATCAGAAACATGCCCATCAGCATTTGAAATATTAAAAAGGAAGTGAAGAATTTGTAATCTTACCTCGTAACGAACTCTTGGCCTAAGATATTCACAGATACGAGGAACTGAAATTTCTCGGTTTTTAATAACCTCATTAAAAGTTTTGAACGTAGCATTAGCCCTTTCCTTTCCATAAGCTTGGACAAAATACATCCTTACATAATCCATTTCTTGCTGGGTCACTTTGCCATCAGCTTTTATAACCAAAGAGGATAGCGACAACAAGTTAAGTTCAAAATCTCCTGGAGAAACTTGATCTCTTTGTTCCTGAAAAATTTTTCCAAAACCACCACCAGAGTTTGAAGAAGACCCTCTAAATATTCTGTCCAGAATAGAACCTATTAAAAATCCTATAATAGCACCACCAAAACGCATATAAAAAAAGCCAAGAATGGCACCAATCCACTTCAAATCAAATAATTTTAAGTGCAAATATAAAAGCATCAAATGGTTTAAGTTGAAATTACTATAGTTTTTAAGAAAGATAAAACGATAGCCAACAGAATTGAAATCATTATGTTAAGAACAAACGAGATAAAAGACATTTTTATACATTTGTATTTATAATAAGTTTAAATAAAAAAACGAGATATATGTACCCACCAGAATTAGTAAAACCTATGCAGCAAGAATTGACCGCTGTGGGTTTTGATGAGTTAAAAAGCAAAGCTGATGTTGATGTTGCTTTAGCTAAGGAAGGAACAACACTGGTAGTAGTGAATTCTGTTTGTGGCTGTGCAGCTGCAAACGCAAGACCAGGCGCTTTAAAATCACTTCAAAATGCAAAAACTCCAACCAACTTGGTCACTGTTTTTGCCGGAGTAGATAAAGAAGCTACAGACGAAGCAAGAGCTAAAATGGTTCCTTTTCCTCCAAGTTCGCCCTCTATGGCGCTTTTTAAAAATGGAGAATTGGTCCATATGTTAGAAAGACATCATATTGAAGGTAGACCTGCAGAAATGATTGCAGACAACCTTATGGATGCTTACAATGAGCATTGCTAATCGATATTAAAATTACAAAAAAGCCGCTTTTTGCAAAGTGGCTTTTTTTATGTTTTAAACTGAAAGTACTACTGATAGATAATAACTAACTTTGAATTATCAAACTGAACGTTAATTATAACTTACGCATGAAAAAGATTATTTCATATCCGCTTTCTGTTATTTTTTATCTCTTCTTTGGGTTAACACTTGTGATTTTTCATGCAATACAATGGTTATCATTTAATATAGCAGGATATCAAGCTCATAAAAAGAGCGTAGATATCTTCAACTTTTTTCTTTTACGCTGTCTAAATCTTGTAGGAACCAGATTTCAATACAAGAATGAATTCACTTTCGATAAAAGCAGACCTCACATCATCGTCTCAAATCATCAAAGCATGTTTGATATTCCTCCAATTATTTGGTACATGCGACAATTGCACCCTAAGTTCATTAGCAAAAAGGAATTGTCCAAAGGCATTCCTGGTATTTCTTATAATTTAAGACATGGAGGTTCCGTCCTTATCGACAGGAAAGATGCTGAGCAGGCTATTGGCCAGATTAAAAAATTAGGCAAATACATTTCAGAAACCAAACGAGCGGCGGTAATTTTTCCTGAAGGAACACGAAGTAAGACTGGTGTTCCAAAAGAATTTGCTTACAAAGGGCTAAAGACACTTCTTGATGCCTCTCCAGAAGCTATTGTTGTCCCTGTTTGCGTGAATAACTCCTGGAAGCTTCAACGCTATGGTATGTTTCCTATAGGAATCGGTGCTTTCTTAAAACTTGAAGTTTTACAACCCTTGGAAGTAAAGAATTTTCAGGCATCTGAACTTATTCAAAACATACAAAAACAAATTACAGAAAAAGTTCAATTGGATTAAAATATATGAATCAAGATCAAATTATTTCAAACACTAAGCTTTTTGTCCAAGACACCTTAAAAGATGCTGAGGGGGGGCATGACTGGTTTCACATTTTAAGAGTTTATAACAATGCCAAAAATATTTTATCAAACGAAAATGCCGATAAGTTTATAGTAGAATTAGCCAGTTTACTTCATGACATTGCAGATTCAAAATTTCACGATGGAGACGAAGAAATAGGCCCAAAGAAAGCAAAGGCATTTCTGGAAACACAATCTGTAGTCCCGGAAATTATAGATCATGTAGTCAATATCATCAACAACACGTCTTACAAAGGAGGCCATAATCAAGGGGATTTTCACTCTATTGAACTAGACATTGTTCAGGATGCAGACCGGCTCGATGCCATTGGCGCTATAGGAATTGCTCGAACTTTCAACTTTGGTGGATTCAAAAATAATCCTCTTTACAACCCGGACATTCCTGCAAACCCAAACCAGAGCATAGAGGAGTACAAAAAATCCAACTCGCCAACGATAAATCATTTTTACGAAAAACTTCTTCTTCTGAAGGATAAAATGAACACGAAAACCGCAAAAGTAATTGCGACTCAACGCCATGAATTTATGGAGAATTATCTAGATCAATTTTATAAAGAATGGAGTGGTGAGCTCTAGATTTTATTTGATAGATAGTACCAAATCTTCAGACAGGACAAACACATCTTCATCGTCTTCTGGCTCGATTAAAAAATGTCCGGTAAATGCTCCAAAAGCAGGTAAAATAAGTTGTTGCTTTTTTTGGTAAAAGCATGACAATTTCAGTTGTTGCCTCCCCTCTCCACGCAATCTATATCCAGGATGAAGGTGCCCACAAATATTAAAAAGGCCTTCTTTTTTTTCGGGGTGGTGGGATAAAAATAAAGTTTCATCCACCAAATGTGGCAAGACCTTTATTCCAAGGTCTTCAAAATGATACTGAGGAATGATATCATGATTTCCAACGATTAGCACCAATTTTTCCTGACGCAATTTTACCCAGGCTGTAAATCTATCCCAATCCTTATTTTGAGTAGAATGAAATAAATCTCCAAGAAAGATCACTTCACTTGGCTGAAATTCATCCAAAACAAAATTAAGTTTTCTGAAATTCTCCAAGCCCACTTGGCTGGGTAAAGCACTTCCATTTTTTCTAAAATGATCAACTTTGCCAAAATGAACATCGGCGACAAATAGGACCTTTCTTGAAGGCCAGTACAAGCAGCCGCTATGGTGCATTATAAAGTCTTGATTTCCGTAATTGAGTTGCAAAAACTATAGATTTTAAATTTTTATTCTGATTTCAATACTGCTGAGCAGTTGAAATTTTTAACTGTTTTTTTAACCATCCAGTTGGGAGGTGAATTGTTTTAATTTCCCGCTTTCAGAGCGATCAAGCTCATTTTTCCTTTCAAAAGTAATTTCCAATCCTTTTTCCAAATAGGTTTCAACAGCAGTTGTAATCTTTTGTTTTTGAATTTGATCCAGCTCACTTTCAGCTTTATATTGTATCGTGAATTTGGATAACTCTTTTTGTATAATTTTTATTTCTTTCACAAGGCCTGAGTCCTCAATCACAGATTTAGTAACATAGTAAAAACTAAGCGCCGGGACTTTTTTACCACTTGGCAAAATTGCAAAGTCGTTGGTTCTGCCAGTTAAAGATTTCAAAATAGGCTTTTGGACTGTTGAGTTTTCGTCAATGATGCCTCTATCACCAATTTGATAACGAATAAATGGATGAGCCTTGTTGTATAGTGAGGTAATCACAATATCCCCTTCTTGACCATGTGGAAGTGCGAAACCATGATCATCGACCACCTCGACATAAAGTGTTTTATTGTTTAGTTGCCATTCTCCCTTTTCATTTTCAAAAGCAATCACATCGAGTTCACTAGCACCATATTCATTCACAATTTTTAACCCAAGCTGATTTTCAAGCAGCTGCCTGTCGTCTTCAAAAAGCATTTCACTAGTTGTAATACAGATCTTTAGCGTAGGACAAACCAATTTTAAAATGACATTTTGTTCCTTGAGAAACTTAGCAAAAAGAACGATAGAACTTGTGTAACCGTTGATATAATCAAAAGATTTTTCTTTGAATAACTCCAAAAACTTGTGAAGGTTACTTTGAGATAAATCAAAAATATCAAACCGATGCCTGTTAGCCAAAAAATCTTTCAGCCGTTCTTTTCTGTAGCCTACAACATCTTTTGGAATTCCATAGAATCTAGCTTCAAAATAAGAATTCATGTGTATGCCGTGTTGTTGATATAGCCAAATGATATGTGCCCAAGTCAATGCATGAGCATACTTGTCTTTTGCGAAAATGAAAGGATGACCACTAGACCCTGATGTTTTATTGACAAAAACCTTGGAAGTTTTATACCTTTTACTCAATCGGTCTTTCAAGGGCTTTTGAAAATCTGCTTTAGTCATCACAGGGATTTCATCCCATGTATTGTAGTGTGTCTTGCTAGTAAATTGAGAATAGTTGGAATTATTCTTAAGATGAAAATCTAAAATACTTTGTCTTCTCTTTTCATTAAAGTTTTGAAAATCTCCTTCAGACCTATTCAAAATAACATCAAGCTCTTTTTGAGCTTGATCAATTGGAAATCCTTTTAATCTTAGAATTTTTTTAAATCGATTCACGGAATTTTCAATGCTTTCATTAGCGAAGCAATTTACAAACATTTACTTTTGAAATCTAATCTAAGCACACAATCTCATGAACGTTTTGATACTTGGAAGCGGCGGTCGCGAACACACTCTAGCACATCAAATTTCTAAAAGCCCAAACTGCCATAAATTATTTGTAGCACCTGGAAATGCGGGTACTTTATTATGCGCAACCAATATCGAATTGGATATTCTCAACTTTGATAAAATTGCAGAGACGATCAAAGCAAACGGCATCAACATGCTCATTGTAGGCCCAGAAGCACCTCTTGTAGAAGGGATTAAAGATTATTTTGATGCTAAAAAAGAGTTTTCAGATTTAAAAATCATTGGTCCCTCAAAACGCGGAGCTTTACTGGAAGGAAGCAAGGAGCGTGCTAAGGAATTCATGAAATCACACCTGGTTCCAACCGCGGCTTATCAGGGTTTCGGTAAGGAGACTTTGGAAGCTGGAAAAGAGTTTTTAAAAACAATGCAACCTCCTTATGTTTTGAAAGCAGACGGCCTTGCTGGAGGAAAAGGTGTTTTAATTCTAGACGATCTCAATGAAGCTCAGGACGAGCTTGAGAATATGTTGACCAACAACAAATTTGGAAAAGCTTCAGAAAAGGTGGTTATAGAAGAATTTCTAAATGGAATCGAGCTAAGTGTGTTTGTCTTAACTGATGGAAAAAATTACTTAACCTTACCAAATGCAAAAGATTATAAACGCATTGGGGAAGATGATACTGGGCTCAACACCGGAGGCATGGGAGCCATTTCTCCAGTTCCGTTTGCAGATGAGACTTTTATGAGAAAAGTGGATGAAAAGATCGTCAAGCCAAGTATCGCCGGTTTACATAAAGAAAATATCGACTTTACAGGCTTTCTGTTTATAGGTCTAATGAAAGTAGGCGACGAACCTTTTGTTGTTGAATATAACGTAAGAATGGGTGATCCTGAAACCGAAGTCGTTATTCCAAGAATTAAAAATGATTTATTGGACGTCTTGTTGAAAACTGCAGAGGGAAAAATTCAAGATGTTAAACTAGAAGTTGACCCACATTATACTGCTACAATTATGCTTGTTTCAGGTGGTTATCCTGAAGCTTACGAAAAAGGGAAAGTTATTTTAGGGTTGGATAAAGTGGATGAAAATTCAGAGGTATTTATTTGTCATGCGGGTACTAAAAAAGAAAACGACCAGGTTGTTACAAACGGTGGTCGTGTCATTGCGGTTACTGCATCTGCAAACTCAATGGAAAATGCTCTTGAAAAAGCATACAATAATGTAGAACCTATTAGCTTTAGTGGAATGTATTACAGAAAAGACTTAGGAAAGGATTTAGTCTAATTCAGCATCTTTTCCTAAGAATGTATGAGCTTTTACACTTTTATCTTCTTGATCATTCTCATCAAAATTCTTCAACTGTTTCATCCAGTATATGAAGGCTACAAAAACGATAAATATGAAGAAGAAGTTTAAGCCATTTGCAGCCCACCAGGAATCATCTTGTAATTCTCTGAGCTGATCTAAAGGTAAAAACAAAACATCTTCAAATAAACTTGCAATACCTTCAAAAAAATCCTTCATGTCTCTGTTATATTATATTTACTTTGCAAAAGTAATAAATTAGACCATGCTAACAAGGTTTTTTAGTCAATCAAAGCCCATCGCTTTTGCAATTCTCAGCATATTATTTGCCGTCGCCTTTGTTATCGAAAACTTTGTTTCAACATCTGTAAATCTCAATGCTGAATTGGTTTTCAGTAAACTTGGTATTTTGCTGGTTTTTTTACTGGTTATCTTTCTTCTGAATTTTATTGTAAAACGCAATAAAATTCATAGCCAGCATACATTTGCAGTATCCAGTTTTACTCTAATTATAATTGCTTTCCCTGAACTCTTAAGGTCTAGTGAATTTATAGTTAGCTACTTTTTCTTGTTGCTCGCTTTCCGAAGAATTTTAAGTCTAAAAACCAATACCAATATAAAACAGAAGATATTCGATTCTGGCCTATTGCTTTCAATCTCGATTTGGTTTGAGCCCTTTCACTGGTTATTTCTGTTGGTTATATATTTTGGGGTCATCATGTATGCCTCTCAAAACTACAGGCATTTCATCATTCCTTTTGTGGGACTGGCCGTTGGCTTTATTCTACATATCTCCTATTTCCTTATTTTTGAAGACAAATGGATTCACATTTCAACCTATTTCCCAGTATTCAATGGTGTGGATTCATTTTTTGACTCGCTTAAATACGGAGTTCTATTGGGGTATTTGCTAGTGGTATTACTTTGGATAATCTTTCAATTATCTGGTATTTACAATCGGGCAAAGCTTCATGAAAGTGAAAGCTTGAGTGTAATATTATTTTTTATGCTCATTTCAGTAGGAATTCTTATTTCAAACGGCTCACCCCTAGCTGTAGATGCAATTTATTTGATACTGCCACTTTCAATATTAGTAGGAAACTACTTTCAACTCAAGTCTACAAAAAAGTGGATAAAAGAATCCCTTTATATTTTTTTTATAATGGGAATTTTATTTTCAGCCTTATATTGATGAGGCAGTTTCAATAATGAAAGTCTGTTTTAAAAACACTTGGTATATTTGCATACACAAAATAAAAAATCATGTTTTCAGAAAAGGCGAATAGAATATTTCAAAGTGTTATTGAGACTTACCACATAAAAGATGACGTAAACCAGGAGTTTAGCAATCCTTTTGATAAAAAGGAAACGCTCATCGAGCACCTGCTCTACAGAAAATGCTGGATAGATACGGTACAATGGCACTACGAAGACCTTATCCGAGATCCGAATATTTCACCTGAAGATGCATTGGTATTAAAAAGAAAGATTGACGCCTCCAACCAGGATAGGACAGACACTGTAGAATATATTGATAGTTATTTCTTGAATCTTTTTGATACCATTGAACCAAAACCAAATGCAAAGATCAATACGGAAAGTCCGGCTTGGGGAATAGATAGACTTTCTATTTTGGCTTTAAAAATATACCATATGAATGAAGAAGCCAATAGGACAGATGCTTCAGAAAAACATCAGATGGCCTGTAAAGCAAAACTCAATGTATTGCTAGAGCAGCAAAAAGATTTATCGCTCGCTATAGATCAACTTCTGGAAGACATTAAAGTTGGTGATAAGTACATGAAAGTGTATAAGCAGATGAAGATGTATAACGATGATGAAATGAATCCTGTATTGAGAAGCAAACGCTAAAATGAAGCGTCCAGACCACATTCTTATCATAAGGTTATCTGCAATGGGTGATGTCGCTATGACGGTTCCTGTGATTCTTAATCTTCAGAAAAATTATCCACAACTAAAAATCACGGTTCTTACCAAACCTTTTTTTGCGCATTTGTTTGAACATTTAGACAATATAAATGTGGTAAAAGCTGAAGTTAAAATTCAGCATAAAGGAATTTCTGGTTTATGGATACTTGCAAAGCAACTTCATAAGCTCAAAATTGATTCTGTTGCAGACTTACATAATGTTTTAAGATCCAGAATATTATGTGGTTTTCTGAAAATTTTAGGGCATGATTATTTCAGAATTGATAAAGGTCGTGCAGAGAAAAAAGCCCTGACCAAGCCAAAGAATAAAGTTTTGAAACAACTAAAAACTTCCCATCAACGCTATGCAGATGTTTTTAAAAAGCTGAATTTGCCTCTGGACCAAAACTTTAAAACACCAAATACAAAGCTTTCGCTTTCGGCTAAAATTAAAACACAATTAAAGTTAGACGAGTCCAAAAAATGGGTTGGAATAGCACCATTTGCAGCACATTCTCCTAAGCAATATCCATTCAAATTGATGAAAGAAGTCATTTCTAAGTTGAATGAAGAGCAAGATATACACATCTTCCTATTTGGAGGTGGAAAGAAAGAAACCAAAAAACTAAACGAACTGTCCGAGAATTTTGACAATTGTGAAAATGTGGCTGGAAGGTTCAGTTTTTCTGAAGAATTACAATTAATTTCAAACCTAAATGTAATGTTATCCATGGATAGTGGAAATGGTCACCTAGCAGCAATGTTCGGAGTCGATGTCGTAACTATTTGGGGGGCGACTCATCCTTATGCAGGATTTGCTCCTTTTGGTCAAACTAGAGAACAACAACTTTTACCTGACCTGGATAGGTATCCACTTTTACCCACTTCTATTTATGGGAATAAAAAGATAAAGGCCTATAAGAAAGTGATGCATGATATTGAGCCCAAAAAGGTCTTAGAAAAAGTAAAATTAAATTTGGTTTAAAGCAAAAAAAAACTGCCCAATCAGGCAGTTTTTTTTGTAAGTCTACAAAACTTATTTGTTTTCCGAGTAACGTTTGGATACTTCTTCCCAGTTAATGACTTCAAAAAATGCGTCAATATAATCTGGTCTTCTGTTTTGATAATTTAAATAATAAGCATGTTCCCAAACATCAAGTCCTAAAACTGGCGTTCCTCCATGAGCTACGTTAGGCATCAACGGATTATCTTGATTTGCAGTGGAGCTTACCTCAACTTTACCACCGTTATGCACTGTTAACCAGGCCCAACCAGAACCAAATTGCCCAGCTGCAGCTTTGGAAAATGCATCTTTAAAAGCGTCGAATGATCCAAATGATTCATCAATAGCTTTAGCTAATTCTCCAGAAGGCTTCCCTCCACCATCTGGTGACATAACTTTCCAAAATAATTTGTGATTATAAAAACCACCACCATTATTTCTGACAGCTGTATTTGATAAATCTAAGTTGATTAATATATTTTCTATAGTTTTACCTTCCAAATCGGTGCCTTCAATTGCAGCATTTAATTTGCTAGTATATCCAGCATGGTGTTTTCCATGATGAATTTCCATTGTTTTTTTATCGATATGTGGCTCAAGAGCATCGTGAGCATAATCTAATTTTGGTAATTCAAAAGCCATAATTTATGTTTTTTGTTAATTTATTATCATCAAAAGTAACTATTAAGACTTTGCTGTTGAATTATTTGGTGTTATTATTTACTTAAAACAAAATATCATTTGAGGTTCAACAGTTGCTTTTTCAAATAAACAATACGCTTAGTTTTGTTACCTTTCCTGTAAAATTTTAAAATGCAATCCTCTTCCAATTTCACTATATACAGTGCTTCTGCTGGTTCTGGTAAAACCTTTAAACTTGCAGAACGCTTCCTAACCTTACTCCTTTCATCTCCTAAGAATACAAGTTTTCAAAATATTCTAGCCATTACCTTCACCAACAAAGCAGTTGGAGAAATGAAGACTAGGATTTTGGAATACCTCACTCTTTTTTCAAAAATTGACACGAATTTGGAAGATGACGCCATGTTCAAGTTAATTAAAAAGAATACAAATTTAAACTCGGATCAAATCCAGAAGAAGTCTTATTTCATTTTAAAAGAAATACTGGACAATTACGCGGCTTTCGAAATTTCTACAATAGATGCTTTTACGCATAGGATTATAAGAACATTCGCCAAGGACCTTGGACTTTCTATGAATTTTGATATTGAAATGGATGCCAAGCAGGTTCTGCAGCTAGCTGTAGAGCGAGTGATTGAAAAAGCTGGAAAGGAAGAAGAATTGACAGAGGTCCTAATCGATTTTGCTCTTGAGAAAGTAAATGATGACAAGAGCGGAAACATAAGCCAGGATATCTTTGAAGCTTCGAGCCTTTTGCTAAATGAAAAGGATGAAGTTTATGTGAACTCACTGAAAGATTTCACTCTGAAGGATTTTACTGAATTAAAAAAACAACTGAAAGAAGACATTGAATCCGTTACCAATCAACTAATTTCCATCGGAAATGATTTTTTAAAAGACCTTGAAAGTAAAGGTTTAGAATTTAAGGATTTCAGCAGAAGCTCAATCCCGAAGCATTTTGAAAAACTGAGCAAGGACGATCCAAAAATTGCTTTTGGTTCCAATTGGCAACTTAATATTGATGACGAAGAAACTTACGTTACCAAAAAACAAACGGAAGACAAAAAGCAGCTTGTGTTCTCTTTGAAAAATTTTATAGTTGAGAAATTTAAATTGAGCGAAAAGCTATTCTCAGATAGAAAATTTTTTGAAAAAATCTACCGAAACATTACTCAACTATCGCTACTTGGTGCTGTGGGTAAGGAAATGGAGCTCATCAAAAAAGAAGAAAATATCATGTTGATTTCAGACTTCAACAAGAAAATAAGTGATGAGATAAAAAAGCAACCTGCTCCCTTTATATTCGAACGTCTTGGGGAAAAATTTCAGCATTATTTTATAGATGAATTTCAAGACACCTCTCGCATGCAATGGGAGAATTTGATACCACTCACGGGAAATGCTCTTGCCTCCATGTTTGAGGGAGAAACTCCGGGAAGTGTAACGCTTGTTGGCGATGCAAAACAATCCATCTACGCCTGGCGTGGTGGTGACGCACATCAATTTATTGCTTTATCCGAAGGAAATTCACCGTTCCCCACCAAGCCTGAACTTGAAACCCTGGATACAAACTACAGAAGTAGCAAAGCCGTTGTAGAATTTAATAATCGTTTTTTTGAGCACGTCGGACAACATCTTAATGATGCAAGATTGAAAAATCTTTTCAGCGGAAATAGCTTATTACAAAAGGCAATAAAAACATCAGAAGGCTTCGTTAATCTGAAGTTCATAGAAGCCAGGACCAATGAAGAAAGAAATGAGATTTATCCGCAAGAAGTTTTAAAAATAATCCATGATAAAAAAGAGCAAGGATTCAAACTCAGTGATGTTTGCATCCTGGTAAGAAAGAAAAACGAAGGAATTACCATTGCAGAATATTTGAATCAACATCAAATTCCTATAATTTCCTCAGAAACTTTGCTCATCAATTCTGATAAACAGGTTCGTTTAATTCTAAACCTTTTGAGTATTTTAAATGATGATTTAGATGAAGTTTCAAAAGCAGAAGTTTTAGAAGTCATTACCCAAAGACTTGATTTTTCAGCAGAAAAACAATTCATCTTTTTGAAGGATAAACTCAATAAAAATAAAGAGGTTTTTTGGGAAAGTATCAATGAGTTAGGGTATTATATAAATCCAGATTATTTCCATTCCCTGCCATTTTATGATGCTGTAGAATATTTGATTCACAAGCTTGAATTGAACAAAAATGCAAATGCATACTTACAGTTTTTTCTCGATGAGATTTTTGATTTTACAATGAAAACTCAAGGCAGTATTAATGCGTTTTTAAATTACTGGGAGCTTCAGGGAGAGTCCAAGAGTATTATCAGCACCGAAAATGAAAACGCTGTACAGATATTGACAATTCATAAAAGCAAGGGCTTGCAGTTTCCCGTGGTCATTTTTCCTTACGCAAAACAACAGATAGATTACACTTTAAACAGTCATCTTTGGGTGACTCTACCGGAAAAATATAAGCTTCCATTTGCGCTGATAACAAAACCAGGGAAAGATATTGACCATCCTCTTTATTCTGAAAATTATCTTAATCTGATCAATAATTTAGAAATGGAAAACATAAATATTTTCTATGTGGCCCTTACCCGAGCTGCTCAGGAACTTTTTATTGTTTCTGAAGATGATAGAATTAAAGGTGGGGGGATAAAGCTTAATACGTTTTCTGGTCTTTTTATGTCCTTTATCAAACAGACAAAAAATTTGGATATTGAATCCAATACTGAATACAACTGGGGTAAACCTTCATCTTCAAAGCAAGAAGTCGATAGAAATGATAATATTCAAAATAAGGAATTAAAATTTCATTCTCCGTCCCCAGACCTGAATCTCAACCTAGTTACAACTGCAGGGAAGTTATGGAACAAAGAGCTTGAAGAAGCTTTAGACAAGGGTAATATAATTCACTCCATTTTATCAAAAATTGAGCGTAAGGAAGATTCTGAGTTTTCAATAAGCAAGCACTTAGAAGACGGTTATATCGGAAGGAATGAAGAAATTTATTACAAAGAGTTAGTGAATTTGATTCTATCTCACGAAGACTTGTCAGAGTATTTTAAGGGCGATTACGAAGTGTGGAATGAGAAAGACATATATTTTCAAAATAAACTCCTAAGGCCAGATCGAGTGAATCTCAAAGGAAAAGATACATTCCTGATAGATTATAAAACAGGAACCCCGCAAAATCAGCATAAACACCAAATCAATGAATATGCTGAAGCTCTAAGTAGTTTAAAATATAATGTTAAGAAGAAGTTGCTGGTATACATAAACAATTCTATTGAAGTAAAGATTGTTTAAATTCGCAAAAAATTGAATTATATGTATTCTAATAAATTACAAAAACAACTCAAAGAAGAACTTCAAAATATTGAAGAAGAAGGACTTTATAAAAAAGAGCGAATTATCACATCTCCACAAGGTTCAGAGATCACTTTGGACTCAGGAGAAAGTGTACTCAATTTCTGTTCTAACAACTATTTAGGACTTTCTTCTCATCCTGAAGTGGTTAAAGCAGCAAAAGACACTTTAGACAGTCACGGATTTGGTATGTCCAGCGTTAGATTCATATGTGGTACTCAAGATATTCACAAAAAGCTTGAGGAAGAAATTGCAAGCTTTTATGGTACTGAAGACACCATACTGTATGCAGCATGTTTTGATGCTAACGGAGGAGTCTTCGAACCACTGCTTACCAAAGAAGATGCGATAATTTCTGACTCCCTTAACCATGCTTCTGTAATCGACGGTGTGAGGTTATGCAAAGCAGCTAGATATAGATATCAAAATGGAGATATGGACGATCTTGAGGCGCAACTTAAAAAAGCCAGAGAAGATGGTGCTAGACACATATTAATTGTTACTGATGGTGTTTTCTCTATGGATGGATTAGTCGCTCCATTAGATGAAATCTGTGATCTTGCCGACACTCATGAGGCTTTAGTCATGATAGATGAATGCCATGCAACAGGATTTATAGGAGAGAAAGGGATTGGCACATTGGAAGAAAAAGGAGTCCTAAACAGAATAGATATTATTACCGGGACTCTTGGTAAAGCACTTGGAGGAGCCATGGGTGGTTACACTACCGGAAAAAAAGAAATAATCGATCTTCTAAGACAAAGGTCAAGACCATATCTATTTTCAAACTCACTTGCACCCTCAATAGTTGGAGCAACCCTGAAAGTGTTTGAAATTATTAAGAAAGATGATACTTTAAGAAAAAAACTTACAGAAAACACAGCATATTTCAAAAAACACATGAAAGAAGCAGGTTTTGACATTATAGACGGGGAATCTGCAATAGTTCCAGTGATGCTTTACGATGCTAAATTATCCCAGGAGATGGCGTCAATGCTACTTAAAGAAGGTGTTTACGTTATCGGGTTCTTTTATCCTGTAGTGCCAAAAGGAAAGGCAAGAATACGTGTTCAATTGTCGGCAGCTCACGATAAAAAGCATCTTGATACTGCTATTGAAGCCTTTGTAAAGGTAGGTAAACACTTAAAAGTTATTGAAAGTTAACGTATTTAGCATTTTTAATTTTACATTTGTTTACCATGAAAGATTTATATTAAACTAAAACTAAAAAAACATGAAAAAATTGAACAAACTTTTTTTGCTTTTTGCACTCACATTGGGAGTTGCAACTACGCAAGCACAAGATGAAAACAACCCTTGGGCTGTAGTTATCGGTGCAAACGCAGTAGATTTTTATGCCGCTGGAAATGATAATTCACCAGGAGTGATAGGTAGTGGAGAAATTTTTGATGAATATTTTAATTTGGATGATCACTGGAATTTTCTATCATCGGTTTCTTACCTTGAAGTTAAAAGGTACGTCGGAGATGGATTTTCTGCTAGATTAAGTGGTTCTGTTAACCAAATTGACCAATTAGGTAGTGTTCCTGCTGATGACTTGAGTTTTTATAATTTAGGCGCAGGTGTTGAGTATAATTTCAAGCATTTATTGAATACTCAATTTTTTGACCCTTTCTTAGGTATTGGTGCAGGATATTATTGGCTTGATGATAATGGCGCATCAACATTTGACACTGGCTTAGGTATTAACTTTTGGTTTAATGACAATATAGCTTTTACAGTTAAATCTACTTATGCTACTGCTTTTGAAGATGACAATTACGATTATTTCCAGCATTCAGCTGGTATTACTATCTCATTTGGTGGTACAGACACTGATGGTGATGGCGTATACGATAAAGATGATGAATGCCCTAACACTCCAGGTTTAGCTGAATTTAATGGGTGTCCAGATTCTGATGGTGATGGTATTGTCGATAAAGATGATGAATGTCCAGATACTGCAGGATTAGCTGAATTTAATGGTTGTCCAGATACAGACGGTGATGGTATTCCAGATCCTAAAGATGAATGTCCTAATGAAGCAGGCACTAAAGCTCTTAATGGATGTCCAGATGCTGACAGCGATGGAGTTGCAGACAAAAATGATGAATGTCCAAATGAGGCAGGTCCAAAAGAAAATGATGGATGTCCTTACCCAGATACAGATGGTGACGGCGTATTAGACAAAGATGATATGTGTCCAGATGTAGCTGGTACTAAAGCAAATAATGGTTGTCCAGAAGTTACTGAAGAAGTTCAGAAAGAATTGAATGAATATGCTAAAACCATCAACTTTGCAACTGGTAAAACAACGATTACTGCAGATTCTGAAGAAGCGTTAGAAGCTATCATTTCAATTTTAGATGAATATCCTAATGCTAAGTTTACAGTAGAAGGACACACTGACAGCGTCGGTAGTGATCAAAATAATAAACGACTATCAGAAGCTAGAGCATTGGCTGTAAAATCATATCTAGTAGAAAATGGCGTAGATGAGTTTAGACTATCATCTGCTGGTTTTGGAGAAGAAAAGCCTGTTGCTAGCAATAATACAAGAGCTGGTAGAGCAGAAAACAGAAGAGTTGAAATTAACTTGAAAAAATAATTAATTTCAAAATATAAGTTTTAAAACACCCCTAGTTGGGGTGTTTTTTTATTTTTAGCCTATGGAAAGTTTTATATCGGAAGTTGTCTCAAGATTCGGGATTGAAAGCCTTCACAGTAGCTACTTTATTTTACCAAGCCGAAGAGCAGCTCAAGCCTTTTCCAAAGAGCTTTTGCAAAATCAAAAGGAAAGTTTTCTATTACCTACAATCAAAAGTATTGAAGAATTTATTGAAGAGGTCTCGGAAGTTAGTCTCATAGATAATTTGGAAACACTATTTCATTTCTATGATATTTATAAAGAAAATACAAATCCAAATAAACAAGAACCTCTTGAGCAAGTATACAACTGGGGACAATCTATTATTCAGGATTTCAATGAAATAGACCGTTATCAAATTAACTCTGAACAATTTTTTGGCAACCTGAAAGCTATTAAAGATCTGGAGCATTGGTCAAACTCAGAAATCAAAACAGAACTAGTAAAGAACTACATCGAGTTCTGGGAAACTTTGCCTAAATATCATAAAGAGTTAAAAGCAAAACTAAAAGCAGAAAATAAAGCTTATCAGGGTATGGCTTATCAAGAGGCCGTATCAAAGATGAAAAGCTTTGTCGATTCTAGCAAAAAACAGTTTTATTTTATCGGATTCAATGCTCTTAACTCTTGTGAGGAAACCATCTTCCAGTATATTTTATCTGAAAAGAGAGGAGAGATATTTTGGGATATTGACACTCATTTATTGAAGACTAACTCCGCAGGAATGTTCATGAGAACATACTCCAAAAACTGGCCGTTTTATTCTTCTAAAGAATTTGAAGCATCGAGTAACAACTTCAGAAATCAAAAAAACATAAGTCTTTATGGTGTCCCAAAGAAAATCGGACAGGCAAAACTTATTGGGGATATTCTATCCAAAATACCTAATCAAGAATTGGGTGAAACAGCCTTAATACTTGGTGACGAGAACTTGCTACAGCCTATCCTTAATTCTTTACCTAAAAACATAAAAGCTGTTAATGTAACGATGGGATTACCATTGGAAACTACAAGCTTTGCTTCTTTTTTTGATGCAATTTTCAGTATAAAAACTTCTAATGAGACTGACTTGCACTATAAGCAAATATTTGAATTGATTGAACATCCGGCGCTTAAGAAATCTTTTAATGAAGATATTCAGTTTATCAAAAAACAATTAAACGAAAACAATACTGTATTTCAGCCTAAAGGAGACTTTTTGAATGATGTAGAAAATCTAAATAGCTCTTTAGCCGAAATACTTAGATTGAGTATAAATAACCAGGATATTTCTGTTGATGAATTTCTTAAGAATTGCCTTGAAGTCATAGAATTGCTTAAACTAAATTTTCTTGAAGAAAAATTATCACTTGAATATTTATTTGGTTTCAAAAAGCTGTTTAATAAGTTAAGAAACTTACTGTCGGAATCTGATTTAATAAATGATTTCAGAATTTTCTATCAAATCTACCTGGATACGCTTTCTTCTGAAACTTTAGACTTTGAAGGATCCCCATACGAAGGGCTTCAAATAATGGGAATGCTGGAGTCGAGGGTTCTCGATTTCAAAAACATCATTATAACTTCGGTCAATGAAGGTGTTTTACCCTCCGGAAAATCACAGAATAGCTTTATCCCTTTTGACTTAAAAAAAGCGTATAAACTTCCTACTTATAGGGAAAAGGACGCTATCTATGCCTATCACTTTTTCAGATTAATACAACGAGCTGACAATTGCCACTTCACCTACAACAACTCTACCTCTGGTATAGAAAAAGCAGAGAAAAGTAGATTTCTCACACAGCTGGAAACCTTTAGTAGGCCAGAACATTCAATAAGAAGTTATGCAGTAGGGTCAAACACAGAAGCAGAAAAATTATCTCTAGAGCATGTAGAAAAGACTCCAGAAATGATGACTCGTCTAAAGTCTTTATTTGTCAGCGGTATTTCTCCTTCTGCTCTAACAACGTATATTAGAAATCCGATTGATTTTTACCACCGGTATGTTTTAGGACTTAAGGAACTGGACGAAATTGAAGAAGACATTTCTTATAAAACCCTAGGCACAGTTATCCATGACTGCCTGGAACTTATGTACAGAAATTACAGAAATAAGGTTTTGACAGAAAATGATGTAGATAAAATGTTAAGTAACTACCCGAAAACGTTAACAATGCTTTTTGAGAAGAAATTTCAGGAGCAAGCCTTGCGACAAGGGAAAAATCTTATAGATTTTGAAATAGCCAAACAACAGATCAAGAGGTTTCTCCTTCAGGAAAAAAAGGACGTGAAGAGAAATAAAATTGAAATTGTAGAGCTAGAAAAAGTTGGCGATAAATACTTAGACATAGATGGAATTGATTTCAAAATCAAGTTGAAAGGAACTGTAGACCGAGTGGATTTATTTAATGACAAAATCAGAATCATTGATTACAAAACAGGAAAAGTAGAAGCAAAACAGCTTAAAATACCTAAAGATTGGGCTGATTTTACTGAAGATTATAAATATTCGAAAGCATTTCAAGTTTTGTTTTATGCTCTTTTGAAAGAAGATAACTTGGATGAGGGTGCTGAAGCTGGAATTGTTTCATTTAAAAATCTTAAGACAGGCTTCATGACATGTACAGATTCAAGTTTGAATTTGAAAGAAATGGTAGCAGAGTTCAAAATTGAATTAGAAACTTTAATTTTGGAAATATTAAATTCAGAAATTCCTTTTACTGAAAAACTTGTTTAGAATAAATAGCTTATGCGCTGGACTTTAATTGAGGATGGAGATCCTTCAAAAATTAGCCACATCCAAGAATCCATTGGAGTTGACCGACCAATTGCTGAGCTTCTGGTAAAAAGAGGTATTGAAACTTTTGACGATGCCAAAAGTTTTTTCAGACCAAGCTTAGAAAACTTACATGACCCTTTTCTCATGAAAGGAATGACTGTAGCCTGTGATTTTATTTTAAAAAAAATGGTTGAAGAGAAACCTATCATGGTTTTTGGAGATTATGATGTAGATGGGACAACCAGCGTCGCCCTACTCACCTCATATTTGAAAAGTCTAGGAGTTAACGTACTAAGTTATATTCCAGATCGATACGATGAAGGCTACGGAGTTTCTTACAAAGGTATTGACTGTGCCAAAGAAAACGGGATAGACTTGATCATTGCCTTAGACTGCGGAATAAAGGCAATTGATAAAGTAAAATATGCCAAAGATCTAGGTGTAGACTTTATCATTTGCGACCACCACAGACCAGGTAATCAAATACCTGATGCCGTTGCTGTTTTGGACCCAAAACAAGACGACTGCAAATATCCATTTGATGAATTATGCGGTTGTGGTGTTGGTTTCAAATTGATGCAAGCCTTGCAGACTAAACTTGAAAAGCCTCAAAAAGAAATTTACAAGTATTTAGATTTAGTAGCAACAGCAATAGGTTCCGATATTGTTCCTATCACTGGTGAAAATAGAATACTAGCCCACTATGGCTTAAAGCTTATCAACTCTAAGAAACGGCCTGCCTTCAAAGCTATTTTAGAAAATGTGAAAAAAAGGGAACTTACAATAACTGATGTCGTGTTTATGATAGGGCCTAGAATAAATGCTGCCGGAAGGATGAAGCATGGTCTTCTGGCGACTGAACTTCTATGTGAAACCAATTACGAGAAAGTTAAAGAGCTCGCAAAAGACATCGAATTGTATAATACTGACAGAAAAGATACAGATAGGTCGATTACAGAGGAAGCTCTCGAAATTATAAAAGAAAAAAAAGAGGAAGATAGGTATACAACAGTCGTGTATCAGTCTCATTGGCATAAAGGAGTGATTGGCATCGTAGCTTCCAGACTTACAGAAACTTACTATAGACCAACTTTGGTCTTTACTAAAAGCGGAGAAAAGCTAGCGGCTTCAGCCAGATCGGTGAAAGGCTTTGATGTTTACAACGCTTTGGAAAGTTCATCTGAATACATTGAGCAGTTTGGAGGGCATAAATATGCGGCAGGCTTAACAATCGAAGAAAAAAACTTTGAAAGTTTTAAGCAAAAATTTGAAGAGGTTGTTAAATCCAGTATTGATCCAGAGTTGCTTATTCCTGAAATTAAATTTGATTCTGAAATAAGTTTTGAAAATATCACATCCAAATTCATAAGAATTTTGAAGCAATTTGCACCTTTTGGACCAAATAACATGAAACCTACTTTTATCTCAAAACATGTGACTTCAACGGGTTTTGTAAAAGCTCTGGGAGAAGATGGACTTCATCTAAAAGCTAATTTAGTTCAGAATAGAGTCATTATATCTGCAATAGGATTTGGTCTTGGAGAGAAAAAATCATTGTTGGACTCAAAAGCAGAAGTAGATATTATATTTACTATTGAAGAAAATGAGTGGAACGGCAATACGAGCTTACAATTGAACCTGAAAGACATCAGAAAGTCATATTAATTTCAATTCCTTAACTTTGATTTAAAATTGAATAATTCTTAATGTTACAAGATATACTTTCTGGAATTCCTCTGGGTTTCTTTTTAGCTTTCATGGTAGGTCCTGCCTTTTTTGTTTTGTTGGAAACTGCTGCCATGAGGGGGTTCAGAGCTGCCTTTGCTTTTGATCTGGGTGTTATTCTAGCAGATATTGTATTCATATTTATAGCCTATTTTAGTACCAATCAATTACTAAGAAGCATAAAAGATGATCCCGCTCTTTTCATTTTTGGAGGGAGTATTCTTACAATTTATGGTGTTATTGCTTACATCAAAGCCAAAAGAGCTACTTATACAAAAGCTGACTTTGAAGTTCAAAAGCTGAAACGCAAAGATGTTTTTGGAATTGTTATAAAAGGTTTTCTGCTGAATTTTATCAACATCGGTGTTTTAGGGTTTTGGTTGGGATTACTTATTATTTTTGGACCTTCATTAGAAATGGATGGATCAAGGCTTATTGTCTTCTTTACTACCATCATTATCACCTATTTAGTAGTAGATATCTTCAAAATTCTTCTGGCAAAAAAGCTAAACAAAAAACTCACTCCCAAACGAATTACTCTTTTTAAAAAAGGAATCAGTTTTTTACTCATCGTATTTGGGATTATTCTAATCTTAAGGGGTGTCATTCCTGAAAAAATTGAGGAAATTGAGAATAATTTTGAAACTTCAGCTCAATCATCTAAGGATAAAAAGTAATTGAATCTTCTATAAATAAAAGGGATCTCTTTTCTAAGTAAATTGAAAAGAAGCAATTATCTTTTTTAAGGTTATACGTATTTCTTGCCAACAAATCTCAGGTATACTTAGGGATTTTACCCACAACCCCTTTAAAGAATTGTTTCAAATAGTTTACGTCTTTTTCATAATTGCCTGTAGTATAAAAAGGCTCGAAAATCTTAACGGTTTTGGTGGAATAATCAAAAGCAACGGAGGTAATTGGAACTTTAGATTTATGAGCGATGTAGTAAAACCCACTTTTCCACTCTTTTACTTTTTTCCTTGTTCCTTCCGGGGCTATCGCGAGGCGAAACTCCTCTTTGGAATTGAATAAATTTACAATTTGATCTACTTTATTTTGTTTTGATTTTCGCTCAATAGGTTCTCCACCCATCCATTTAAAATACCAACCTAAAGGCGAGTCAAACAACTCCTTCTTCCCAACATAATTTATACGCACATTAGTTATTTTTCTAGTAAATACACCGACGTAGAAATCATGCCAACTGGTATGAGGAAGGACCATTACCACTGTTTTCAGAATTGTTTTATCAAATTGGCCTTCAATAGACCAACCTAAAAGCGATTGAAAAATAAACTTAGCTAGCTGCATTCTTAATATTATAAATGAGATCGATTAAAAATAAAGTCATAAAAGTAAGACTTGCATGGCTCAGGATTGTAGTTTAAAACATTTATTTTAAAGGTTTTGATAAATAGTACACTTAAAGGTATTTTAATCATTACTTACCATCAGAATTAAACTTTAGAAGTTTTAACTCCAACATTAAGAAGCAATGAATGTCAATTCATTTAAGAAATATATGAGTGAGAAGGTCATATGCGATATACTAAGTTCTATCTTTAGGACTACTGTTTATAAACGACATGAAAATTATTAATTAAATTGTATATGGCTACGAAGGAAGATAAAGATTGGATGAATATAGCAATAGAACAGGCTAAACAGGGTAAAACGCCTTTTGGTGCTGTGATGGTGAACAATGAGAATGACTATATGGTAGCTCATAATACAACTAAACTTGACGGCGCCACAGCACATGCTGAAATCAATGTTATTCAAAAATTAAATCAATTGACTTATGCCGATTCCAAAAAACTCACGCTTTACTCAACTGTCGAACCCTGTCCTATGTGTATGAGTGCCATTGTTTGGGCAGGAATAGGTCGGGTTGTGTTTGGTGCGACTATCGCCGATGCTGCAAAATACGGTAACCAAATAAGTATCACTTGTAAAGAAGTTGTAGAAAAATCTTGGTACACTATTGATTTAAAAAGCGGTGTGGAAAGGAATAAATGCATAGCCCTTTTTGAAAACAAATTTAGTAGCTAGCTATCTTAAGATATCGAGTCTTCCGAGGCCTATAGTGAACCTCTGCAAATGAGAACAAATACCAATTATCAGTACTACAAATCTCTTTAACCAAATAAAAAACCTGACTTAAAATAGTCAGGTTTTAAATAGAATTCTTTGGAGGTGTCGAGCGGATTCGAACCGCTGTAGATGGTTTTGCAGACCACTGCCTAGCCACTCGGCCACGACACCTTTTAAAGTTGTGCAAATTTATAAAATTATTTCTATCCAAAGCAGCATTATGAAGATAAGATTTAATCTCGTTTTCTAGATAAAGTGATGTTCACATCTTCAACATCTCCGCCTAATGGAGGGTTAAGTTTAGCTACTTTGACTTTTGAAACTTTTACCAGATCCAATTCAGTAAAAATTCTGTCCAAAATTCGTTTAGCCACATGTTCCAAAAGTTTTGAGGGTTGACTCATTTCCTCTTTTACAATCTTATTGAGATGAACATAATCTACAGTATCTCCAAGCTCGTCGGTTTCTGCGGAAAGATCCAAATTAGCATCTACGCTTAAATCGACTCGGTAATCGCTACCAATTTTGGTTTCTTCAGGTAAACAGCCATGATATGCGTAAACGCGAATGTTATTTAAAGTTATTGTATCCAAGAGTATGTGTTTTATGAAGTAAAGGTAAGTTAGAATCAAAAAAATAAAAGAATATTTGAATTAGTTATTCATAAAAATTATTTAAATTTTAACTTTACTGTAACATATGGAAGTGTAACAATTTCAAAAACTATTGGTCTTATGGATAGCAATACTACTATGATGATAGAAATAAAAGATTTACACAAGTCTTACAAAATGGGAAAAAATTCTCTTCATGTCTTAAAGGGAATAAATTTCAATGTAAAAGAAGGCGAATTAGTCGCAATTATGGGGTCTTCTGGCTCTGGTAAGTCTACACTTCTGAATATTCTTGGTATGCTAGATGAAGCTGATGAAGGCTCTTATACCTTAGATGGAGTTCCTATCAAAAACCTTAATGAAAAGCTAGCTGCACAATATAGAAATAAGTTTTTAGGATTTATTTTCCAATCTTTCAATTTGATCAATTATAAGTCTGCACTTGACAATGTTGCTCTACCTCTCTATTATCAGGGTATGAAAAGAGCTGAGCGAATGGAAAGGTCTATGGCTTATCTGGAAAAAGTAGGCTTAGCAAAATGGGCTTCACACAAACCAAACGAACTCTCTGGTGGACAAAAACAAAGAGTAGCTATCGCCAGAGCTTTGGCTAGTGATCCAAAAGTACTTCTTGCCGATGAGCTAACAGGTGCTTTGGACTCTACTACCTCTTATGAGATCATGGATTTGATTCAGCAAATCAACGACGAGGGTAGAACTATATTAGTGGTAACTCACGAAGAAGATATAGCACATATGACCAAACGTATCGTAAACCTAAAAGACGGAGTGATCATTGATGATAAATTTGTAAACCAAGTAAGAGCTATACAAAATGTTTAGTCTAGAACGCTGGCAGGAGATTTTTGAGACCATCTCAAAGAACAAGTTGAGGACCTTCCTCACCGGTTTTTCTGTAGGCTCAGGAATTTTTATACTGGTTATTTTATTGGGCGTAAGCGTTGGGTTTCAAAACGGAATTGAAAATCAATTCCAAGGCGATGCAGAGAACATTATCAATATTTATCCTGGAGAAACTAGTATAGAATATCAGGGATTTAATGAAGGTAGAAGGATACAACTCAAAAATGATGATTTTGACTTGATTACCAAAGGAATTTCAAATGAGGTCGAGTTTAGTTCTTCCATGTATCAAATTTTTGCTGGATTGATTACCTATAAAAATGAATCGGGTAGTTATCGTGTTGAAGGCGTTATGCCAGATTACCAATTTCTCGAAAAAGCAGATATCATCGAAGGCCGGTTTATCAACGCTAACGATCTTAAAGTTAGCGAAAAGTATGTCGTCATAGGAAACCGGGTTAAGAAAGATTTATTTAAAAACGGCTCGCCTATTGGAAAACAAATCAAAATTTCAGGATTAAACTTTAAAGTCATTGGAGTGTATACAGATCCTGGAGGTGATAGAGAAGAAGGGCGAGTATATGTCCCCTTATCTACTGCACAAATTGTGTTTGGAGCTGGAACAGATATCAGGTCTATGGGTTTCACACTTCCAAAAGAGGACAATTATGATTTGGCCTTAAAAGAGTCCTCTGCTTTTGCTGCAAAAATTGAACAATTGCTCAAGAAAAAATTACAAATCGCTCCATTAGATGAAAGCGCCATCAACATTAGTAACAATATAGAAAACACAAAAGAAATTTATCTCCTTATAAGTGCGATGAGAGTCTTCTTTTGGGGGGTAGGAATTGCCACTTTACTAGCAGGAATTATAGGGGTAAGCAATATCATGCTTATTATTGTGAAAGAGCGTACCAAGGAGATAGGAATTAGAAAAGCCTTAGGTGCAGAACCCTTATCCATCGTAGCTATGATATTACACGAGTCCATTTTCGTAACTGCCATTTCTGGATTGCTAGGTCTAATTTTTGGTTTAGTCTTACTAGAAGTAGTAGGGCCTTATATTGAATTGGATTTTATTAGAAACCCAAGTGTCAACTTTAATATTGCTGTTTCCACTTTGGTATTATTAATCGCAGCTGGCGCAATAGCTGGTTTCTTCCCCGCTTGGAGAGGAGCCAAAATTAAGCCTATAGATGCTTTAAGAGACGAATAAAATGTTTAGCAGAGATAAATGGAATGAGGTTATTGAGTCGTTGACATCCAACTTGTTTAGAACAATTTTGACGGCTTTTGGTGTTTTTTGGGGAATTTTTATTCTGGTAATTCTTCTGGCTGCAGGAAATGGTTTTGAAAATGGCGTAAAGCAACTCTTCGATGGAATTTCTTCCAACTCCATGTTTATGTGGTCCCAGACCGTTTCCAAATCCTATGATGGTTTGCCTAAAGGTCGACGCTACAATTTCGAATTACAGGATGTTGCCGAAATTAAAAAAGAAGTTAAAGGGTTAAAATACGTTTCTCCTAGAAATCAATTGGGAGGTTTTGGCGGTGATAATAATGTGGTAAGAGGACTTAAAAGCGGAGCCTTCAATGTGTACGGTGATTATCCAGACATACAGTTTCAAGAGCCAATGAAAGTCTTGAGAGGACGCTTCTTAAACCAGAACGATATTGAAGATAAGCGTAAAGTAGCTGTCATTGGGGAAGGCGTCATAAAAGGATTATATGATTTTGATGAAGACCCCATTGGAACCTATATTAAAGTACAAGGGGTCAACTTTATGGTCATCGGGATTTATAAAAAGCGAGGCTTTGGCGGAGGTAATGCTGAAGAAGAGCAAAAGCAGATTTATGTTCCATTTACTGCCTATTCTCAAGCCTTTAACATGGGGCAAACGGTAGGATGGATGGCTATAACAGCAGACGATAACAACTCCATTACAGAGCTTAAAACAGAGGTCTTTGATATCATAAAGAAAAATCATAGCATAGCTCCAGATGATGACCGTGCTATTGGAAATTTTGACCTTTACGAGCAATTTTCAAAAATTTCGGGCCTTTTTATAGCTCTGAATGCTGTCGCTTATTTTGTTGGTATATTGATATTATTTTCCGGAGTAATCGGAATTAGTAACATTATGCTCATCGTCGTAAAAGAACGGACTAATGAAATAGGGGTGCGAAGAGCTTTGGGGGCTACACCCTGGCAAATACGAGGGCAGATCCTTTTTGAGTCAGTCTTCTTAACTATTATCTCAGGAATGGCAGGTATTATTTTTGCAACCGGGATATTGGCGATCATCAATGGTTTATTACCAAAAGATTCTGATATGCCTTTTACTAACCCGAGCGTAGATTTGGTTACCGTCATAATTGCATTATTGATACTAATTGTCTCTGGTCTTTTTGCAGGCTTTATTCCTGCTCAAAATGCTATACGTGTAAAGCCTGTAGACGCTTTAAGAACCGATTAAAAACAACCTTACTAATAGAAATAAAACCATGAAAAAAGTTATTACCATCATTGTATTGCTCCTCATCGTCGTCTTGTTTGGAGGATCCTTATTTTACCTTTATCAGAAAAATCAAGAAAGCCCTGAGGTCTTTAAAACAGAAGAACCTACTACTGAAACCATCGTAAAGAAAACGATGGCCACGGGAACATTAATTCCAAGAGAAGAAGTTGAAGTAAAACCCAATATCTCTGGTGTTGTAGATAAGTTATTCGTTAAGCCCGGAGATAACGTAGAGATTGGCGACATGATCGCACAACTTAAAGTTGTACCAAATATTACCAGCTTAAACTCTGCGAAAAACCAGGTCAGACAATCTAAAATTAACTTGAATAACGAGAAAAAAATATTCGCCAGACAGAAAGAACTCTATGGAAAGGGTGTGATATCTGAGAATGACTTTGATCTAGCTAAAAACGCTTACGATAATGCTTTACAAAATGTAAAGGCTGCTGAAGAAAATCTAGAGATTATTGAAACAGGAACCACTCAAGATGCTGGAAATGCTGCTACTACAGAAATAAAAGCTAGAATTTCTGGAATGATATTGGACGTTCCTATAGAAGTGGGTAACCAGGTGATTGAGGCCAATAACTTCAATGAAGGAACAACTATTGCCATGATTGCAAAAACAGATGATATGATCTTTAAGGGGAAGGTAGACGAGTCTGAAGTTGGAAAAATCAAAGAAGGCTTGCCTCTGGAAATTACTGTTGGAGCTATTGAAGATAAAACATTCAATGCTACATTAGATTATATTTCGCCTAAAGGAACTGAAGAAAATGGTGCTGTACAATTTGATATTGAAGGCAGCTTAAAGCTTAATGACAGTATTTTTATAAGAGCAGGACTTAGTGCAAATGCCTCTATCATTTTAGAGAGGTCTCAAGATGTTTTGGCCATTAGCGAATCTCTGGTACAGTTTGAAAAAGAAACCAAAGAGCCGTTCGTAGAAATAGAAATTGGAGATCAAAAATTCGAGAAAAGAATGGTGGAATTAGGGCTAAGTGACGGAATTAATGTGGAAGTTAAATCTGGAGTTAGTGAAGGAGATAAAATCAAAGTTTGGAATAGAGTCGAAGCACCTGTTGCCGATAATCCTAGAAGAAGATAATTTAAGATAACAAATATGAAATTTACCCTATACATATTTAGCTGCTTATTCTTTTCAGCTATCCTAACTGTAACAGCTCAAGACACACCAGCCCGATGGACTTTGGAAGCTTGTGTGAGCTACGCCATGGATAATAATATATCCATTAAGCAGTCTATGCTCGATCAAGAAAGTGCTGACATTAGTGAGAGTGAAGCCATTGGAAATTACTTACCTTCGCTCAATGCAAACGCAAGTAATAGCTGGAACTCGGGTTTAACACAGAATGTAACCACAGGAGTTCTAGAAAACCAAGTAGTTAGAAACTTTTCTCTTAATGCAACAGCGGGGGTAACCCTTTTTGACGGACTCAGGAACCTTAAAACTTTTCAACGAGCCAAGCTAGAGCAATTGGCAAGCCAATATTCACTCCAAATGATGAAAGACGATATTGCTTTATTTGTGGCTAATGCGTATTTGGAAATTCTGGTCAATAAACAACAGCTAGAGCTTTTAGTAGAACAAAATGAAGTGACCAAAGAACAGTTAGAATTAACACAAAAAACTGTTGAAGTCGGAACTGCACCTGAAGGAGATTTGCTTGAAATTCAAGCTACCAATGCGGACGAACAACAACAAATTATTGTTGCAGAAAATAATTTAAGAATTTCTAAAATAAGTCTTGCTCAAACACTACTCATTAAAGATTATCAAAATTTTGACATTGCTGACGATGAGTACGATGTTCCTGTTACCGACATTATGTCTAAAACACCTGAAGAAATTATAGAAAAGTCAAAGCAAGAACGTTATGAAGTTCAAGTTGCGAAACAGCAGGTAGAACTAGCTGGAAAAGATGTAGAAATTGCTAGAAGTGAATTTTACCCTTCATTAAATGGTTTCGTCAACTACAACACACGTGAAACAGACAGAGCTAGAGGAGCAGGTCTTGGTCCATTAGGCTTTGTCGAACAGCTGTGGAGAAATGATGGTTTGGCTTACGGTGTACAGCTCAACATCCCTATCTTTAATGGGTTTGCAACAAGAAACTCAGTCAAGAGGGCTGAAGTCAATGTAAAACGTGCTGAATTTCAATTGGAACAAGCTGAGCTTGATTTAGAAGCAAATGTATATCAAGCATATGTAGATGCTCAAGGAGCTTCTAAATCATATGAAGCTGCACAAAAGGCTGTAGAGTCACAACAGCTAGCATTTGAATATGCTCAGGAGCGCTTTAATGTTGGTGTTTCTAATGCTTTTGAGTTGAGTCAGTCTAAATTTAGATTGACCAATGCTGAGAACCGATTAATCAATGCTAAATATGACTTCATATTCAATATAAAAGTCTTAGAATTGTTTTTTGGTATAAGAGTCGTTGAATACTAAAACTAGTTACTTTGAGTATTATACTTTGTTTAGAAACCTCCACCACCAATTGCTCAGTGAGTATTGGTGATGGAGATTTTATTATAGCCCATAAAGAAATAAACAGCAAAAATTTCTCACATTCTGAACAGCTACACAGCTTTATTGACGAACTTTTGAAGCAAGAAAGTTTAATTCCTAAAGACCTAGATGCTATTTCCATCAGTAAAGGACCAGGTTCCTATACAGGACTTAGAATTGGTGTTTCTGCAGCTAAAGGATTAGCCTATGCTTTAGATATTCCTCTAATTTCAGTCTCTACCTTACTTTGTTTAGCTAAGCAAGTGAATATAAATGAAGGGTTAATTGTGCCTATGTTGGATGCCAGAAGAATGGAAGTTTATTCTGAAGTATTTGATGCAAACTACAATTCCAAAAGAGAAATCAAAGCTGAAATTCTGGATGAAAGTTCTTTTAAAACAGAACTAAATCAAGGACAAGTGCATTTTATAGGAACTGGCGTAGAGAAATTTAAAGCAATCTGCAGTCATCCAAACGCGATTTTTCACAATAAAAAACTCCCGTCTGCTAAAGAACAATTCTTTATAGCAAAACGGAAGTTTGAAGAACAAATTTTTGAGGATGTGGCTTATTTTGAGCCTTTTTACCTCAAAGATTTTGTGAGTAATTGAACTCTTACTTTTCTTTACTCATATCGAATAAATGTACATCTCTTTGTGGAAATGGAAAAGATACACCTGCATCTTCCAGTTCTGTTTTAAGCTTTTCAATAGTATCGAAATGTAATCCCCAATAGTCGGCTTGATTAGCCCAGAATCGCAAAGACAGATCAACAGAGTTATCCCCTAGACCTTCTACATAAACGACGGGAGCAGGATCTTTTAAAACGCGCTCATCAGAATTGACAATATTTAATAAGACTTCTCTAGATTTTTTAATATCGCTATCGTAAGAGATTCCAACGGTCATGTTATTCCTCCGAGTAGGCTCATAAGAATAGTTGGTCACTTTATTATTACTCAATTGACCGTTAGGAATAATAACACGCTGATTATTAGTTGTTGTTAGTATAGTATAAAAAATACTGATATCGGTAACTGTACCTGATTCACCTTGTGCTTCTATAAAATCACCAACTCTATAAGGTTTTAAAACTATGATCAGTACTCCTCCCGCAAAGTTAGAAAGCGATCCTTGTAGAGCAAGACCAATAGCCAAAGCTGCTGCTGCCAATATCGCTGCAAACGAAGTGGTTTCTACCCCAAGTTTAGTAATGATGACAATAAACAAAAGGATATTGAGAACTACGCCCAAGATACTTAAGGAAAAACCTCTTACACCTGGGTCTACCTCGCGTTTTTCCATTATTTTTCTTAAACGCCCTATAATCAATTTGATAACCCATAACCCAAGAATCAGGATGACCAAAGCGGCGATTATACTAGGCAAGTAAGACAGAATCTTGTCTAAAAAATAGTTGGCGTATTCGCCCACACTGTCAATTGAAATGTTTTCCATAGTTTATAATTCTTTGCTAATATCAAATATATTAATTAATTGTTGAACCATTTTTAACCTCTCCCGATGGATCTGGATTCACGAAGGTTAATTTTCCAGAAGAATCTTCTGTCATTAAAATCATCCCTTCGCTTAAAGTGCCTTTTAGTGTAATAGGTTTAAGGTTGACAACGACACTTACTCTACGACCAATGAGCTCTTCTGGCTTATAATGCTCTGCAATTCCAGAAACTATAGTCCTATGATCTAAACCTGTATCTACTGTTAGCACCATCAGTTTTTTGGTCTTTGCCTTTTTCTCAGCTGTTAATATAGTTCCTACTCGCAGATCAAGTTTGGAGAAATCTTCAAAGGTAGCTACTTCTTTTTGAGGTTCTAGTTCAGACCCTTCTTTTTCGTTTGCTATTTTGGAAGCTTCAAGTTTATCCACTTGCTTTTGCATCTCCTCATCTTCAATTTTACTAAAGAGAAATTCAGCTGTATTGATGTAATGATTAGTAGGGAGTAATTCATCTAGCTTAGAAATATCATTCCAAAGTAATGGATCAGAAAAGTCTTCAAAATTGAGCATGGTTTTCAATTTTAAAGCGGTAAAAGGTAAAAAGGGCTCACTTAAGACCGCTAAAGCACTTGCAACTTGCAAAGCCACATACATAATAGTAGATGTGCGTTCTGGGTCTGTCTTTTGGAGTTTCCAAGGCTCTTCATCGGCTAGATATTTGTTACCAAGACGAGCCAGATTCATCATAATCCCTTGGGCTTCCCTAAAGCGGTACTTCTCGATAGAAGCCGCAATTTGTGAAGGAAATGTTTTAATATCCTCAAATACTTTGAGATCAGTTTCGCTAAAGTCAGAGGCTTTTGGCACTACTCCTTCATAATACTTATGCGTTAGAACCGCCACTCTATTGATAAAGTTCCCGTAAATGGCAACTAGCTCACTATTGTTTCGGGTTTGGAAATCCTTCCAGGTAAAATCATTATCCTTGGTTTCAGGAGCATTTGCTGTAAGCACATACCTCAACACGTCTTCTTTACCTGGGAAATCTTTTAAATAGTCGTGCAACCAAACTGCCCAATTTTTAGATGTGGATAGTTTACGGCCTTCTAGATTCAAAAATTCATTGGCAGGAACATTATCCGGTAAGATGTAGCTGCCTTCTGCTTTCAGCATCACAGGGAAAATAATACAATGAAACACAATATTATCTTTGCCTATAAAATGAACAAGCTTAGTGTCCTTATCCTTCCAATAAGGCTCCCAATCTTTGCCTTCCCGTTCTGCCCATTCTTTGGTAGAAGAAATATAGCCAATTGGAGCATCGAACCAAACATAAAGGACTTTACCTTCACCTCCTTTTACAGGAACTGGTATACCCCAATCTAAATCTCGAGTAACTGCCCTTGCTCGTAAACCTTCATCTATCCAAGATTTACATTGTCCGTAGACATTAGACTTCCAGTCTTTTTTATGGTCTTTGAGAATCCAATCTTTCAAAAAACCGTCGTATCTATCCAGAGGTAAAAACCAGTGTTTAGTAGATTTTAAAGTAGGAACATCTCCTGTGATTGCTGATTTTGGATTAATCAGGTCGGTTGCATTAAGGGAAGACCCACACTTTTCGCATTGATCCCCATAAGCTTCTTCATTTCCACATTTAGGACAGGTTCCTGTCACAAAACGATCTGCTAAAAACTGGTTGGCTTTTGCATCATAAAGCTGCTCGGTAGTTTCTTCAATGAATTTGTCATTGTCGTACATATTTTGAAAAAACTCTGTTGCCGTCTCATGATGCACTTGTGCAGAAGTCCTGGAATAGTTATCGAACTGAATCCCAAACTCCTGAAAGGATTGCTTGATGATCGCATGGTATTTGTCGACCACGTCTTGCGGGCTCACACCTTCTTTTTTAGCCTTAATGGTTATAGGCACGCCATGTTCGTCGCTACCGCAAACAAAGACTACATCTTCTCCTTTCAGCTTAAGGTAGCGGGTATAGATATCTGCGGGAACGTAAACGCCTGCTAAATGGCCGATGTGAATGGGTCCATTGGTATAAGGCAGTGCTGCCGTAATGGTATAACGTTTTGGATTTTTCATAGACTAAAATTCTTGGACACAAATGTAATAAACGCTAGTTTATATAAAGACAAAGGATATCGTATAATATCTATTCAGAAAAACTTTAAATTTTCTTTATATATATATATTTGAGCCTAACTAAAATATCTCTTATGAAACTTACCCTAAAAACAATGCTTTTTGCATTCATATGTACCCTTACCCTATCCTGTAGTAGTAATGATGACCAACCTGCTCCTGAACAAGATCAAAATGTTCTTAAGATAGGTAATCAGGAATTCGAACTCAAAACTGGGCTTTACCAAACCTCTGAAATTCAAAATGGTCGTTTTGCCTTTGGCGTCATTTTATACGATACTGAGGTCTCCATTGAAAATGGTGAACCCATCCCAGAAGATGAAATATTCACTGGGATTGCATTTCAATTAAACATCGACAATAGCGACAAGCCTGAACTAGGCGAATACCTTTTTACGGGAGAAGAAAATCCTGGAGTTAATGCTATTACTTAAGCGTTTACGATCTCAGGAAATGCTGAAACCGCATCAGGTGAACTTGTTGAAATTGAAGTGGCCAGACTTCAGGTCATTGAAAATGAAGGAGCATATGAATTTGAAATGACGGCCATAGATGAAGAAGACAACGAAATTGAAGTTAGATTTCAAGGTGAATTAGAACTCATACCTAATTAAATCATGATGAAACTATTTTCTATTTTACCATTGCTCCTTTTCTTTAGCTTACAAGTTTCCGCTCAAAATCAAAACGACACGTCTAAAATAAGTATTGAAAAATCGATTTATGGCATCCAAGCCGGATTTTTGGGTACCTGGCTGTATAACGAAAGTCGCCTCTCTAATGAATTTGCTTTACGAAGTCAGGTGGGTTTTGACTTTAGAATTGAAGGCTTTAGAGAGTTTGAATCGTTTGGACCTAATGATGATTTTTATGGTATTCTCCATATAAGCCTTGAACCCAGATGGTATTATAATTTGGAGAAAAGACTTAAAAAAGGGAAAACTATTGAAAGGAATAGTGGAAACTTTATAGCACTTTTAGCGTCTGCAAATCTTGAAGGTGTTTCATTTACCTCAAACGATAGAATTGAAAGTCTTGATCAGATAAGGTTGGTGCCTAAATGGGGAATTCGACGAAGTTTAGGTAAGCACATTTCTTATGAAGCGGGATTTGGCTTTGGATATGCTTTCTTTTTAAATAATACAGAACGAACTGGATTTTTCCCATTTAGAGATGAACGGAGTGGCGATTTCACCGTTGACCTTCACTTAAGAATTGGGTTGGATTTATAGGAATTAAGTATTTTAGTCAAACAAACTAAATCATGATCCTCCCTCCATCACTTCACCCAGGCGATCAAGTCGCCATAATAGCCACTGCAAGATCTATTGCTGAAGGCGACTTACAGCCCGCTATTCAACTTTTGAAATCTTGGCGACTGGTCCCAGTTTTAGGTGAAAGTATTGGTTTACAAGAACACCAATTTGCAGGAACGGATAAGGAACGCGCTACAGATCTGCAAAATCAAATTAATGACCGCAAAATCAAAGCGATTTGGTGTGCCAAAGGTGGTTATGGGTCTATACGCATATTGGATCTGGTGGATTTCTCGAGTTTAAAAACCCAAACCAAATGGCTCATTGGCTATTCAGATGTCACAGCGATTCATCTGCACTTACAAAGCTTAGGCATCGCTAGTCTTCATGCACAAATGGCTTCGGCGATAGAAACCCGGTCGGTGTTAACTTCAGAGGAACTAAAACATGTTTTATTTGGCAAAAAACTTCAGGTTGAATATGCCTCCCAGCACCCCAATCAGATAACCGGTGAGGTGAAAGGAGAACTCATCGGTGGAAACTTATCGGTATTATATTCAGCAATAGGAAGCCACAGCCTGCCGAATTTTGAAAACAAAATTTTATTCCTTGAAGACCTGGACGAATACCTCTATCATATCGATAGGATGATGCAGAATTTAAAACGCAGTGGACTATTAAGCAAGATCTCTGGGTTAATTGTTGGCGGGATGACCGATATGAACGACAATTCGACTCCTTTTGGCAAAACAGCAGAAGACATCATTTATGAAGTTGTAAAAGACCTCAGCATTCCTGTAGCTTTCCATTTCCCAGCGGGCCACCTGGAGACAAATTTGCCTTTAATATTTGGGGAAACTGCTCATCTTAGTGTAACTTCGGAACGCGTTCAACTCACCTACTAAGCATGGCACAGCATAATGAATTAGGCAAGAGCGGCGAAAAAGATGCCGTCAATTTCTTAAGGGCTAAGGGTTATGAAATCCTGGAAACCAATTTTGTTTACGATAAAGCAGAGGTAGATATTATTGCCAAAAGTGGAGAGTTTTTGATCGTCGTAGAAGTAAAAACCAGAAGTACGCCAGATTTTGGTGATCCACAGGATTTTGTGAAACCCGCTCAAATTAAACGCCTGGTTAAAGCAGTAGACTATTACATTAATGAGAAGGATCTCAACCTGGAAGTGCGATTTGATATTGTAGCTATTATTAAAAATAAATTAGGAAAACGTATAGAACATCTTGAGGATGCTTTTTATTACTTTGAATAAAATTTGAAGCCATGAGTAATCCTATTATAAAAGTTAAAGAACTTGGTTTTCACTGGGAAACCAAAGATCCATTTATGTTTTGTGCCTTTCATCAAGATAATTATCCCAAGGGAGAAGCCCACAAAGGGCCCTCTAAAGACGCTCTAAAGGGTAGGTTCCTCGGTAATGATTTCCAGAAAAAAGAGGGTTGGAGAATGTACCACGGGCAGGAAGTGCCTGGGTTTCCATACCATCCCCACGCTGGTTTTGAGACCATTACTCTAGTAGAACAAGGTTTTGCCGACCATTCTGACTCTATGGGGGCCAAAGGCCGATTTGGACAAGGTGATGCACAATGGATGACGGCTGGAAAAGGGGTGTTACATTCTGAAATGTTTCCGCTTGTGAATCAGGATAAGGAGAATCCACTGCTCTTATTTCAGATCTGGTTGAACTTACCCAAGCGATCCAAAAAAGTGGAGCCACACTACAAGATGCTGTGGCATGAAGAGATTCCCATCGTTGAGGAGAAAGACGAAAATGGAAAACTTGCTAAGATCAAAGTCATTGCAGGACACTATAAATCCAATAAGTCATTGGATCCAACCCCAGATTCTCTGGCGGCTGTAGCTAAGAATGACATCCAGGTGTGGCGAATTACTTTAGAAGCTGGAGCTGAGTTTACACTTCCTGCCGGCGAAACTAAAAGTAACCGGGTATTGTTTTTCTACGAGGGTGAAAAATTAAAAACTGAAGGATTTGAAATTCCTGAAGGGCATTCCTTAGATTTGGAATCGTCTCAGGAGCTTAAATTGGTGAATGGTAATAAAAAAGCGGAGCTGCTATTATTACAAGGCAAACCCATCAACGAACCTGTGGTACAACAAGGGCCTTTTGTTGCCAATTCGCGTGAAGAGATGAGTGAGATCATCAGCGATTACCAGCGCACACAGTTTGGTGGATGGCCCTGGCCAAAAGCTGAGTTTACCCATGGTGATGAAGGTCGATTTGCGTTATTTGCTGATGGAAGCTTGGTGAAAAAATAATACTTTGCTATATAATTAAATTAAGCTGTGAAAAAATTTATCCTTCTTTTTCTTATCTGTTTTTGTATGATATCGTGTGTTGATCTATTTCTGGACGATGATATCAATTATCCAGATACTGGAGAACCTGTCACTTTTTTTGAAATCAATGTGGGTAATAACTCACTGGGTGGTAATAATATTGTGGAGTCAAGCTTAGGCACTTTTAATATTAACCAAAGTGCAAGCTTTAGATTACAAGCACAGCATTACCAAATCAGTAGAATCGAACTCAACCAGGACACAGGAGAAATTATCTACTTATATCAACCCCAAACAAGGTTATGTAGGTGAAGATTACGTAGAGATTTTAGCCCCAACCGATCGAAATGGCAATCAAATTTTTGAAACGAAAGTGTATAAATTTCAAATTAATGTAGGTCATTAAAAAAGCGAGATAAATATCTCGCTTTTTTTTACTTATTCTTCCAATTATCCCTCAAGGTCACTGTCCTGTTAAAGACCAAATGATCTAATGTGGAATCCCTGTCCACACAAAAATAACCTATGCGTTGAAATTGAAATTTATCTTCAGCTTTAGCTGACTTTAAATAAGGCTCTACATACGCTTTACCTACTTCCAATGATTCTGGATTCACAAAGTCCAAAAAGTCCTTCTCTTTGTCCGCAGTAGGATCTTCCACTGTAAATAATCTATCGTAAAGTCTCACCTCAGCTTCAATAGCGTGAGGGATTGACACCCAGTGCAGAGTTCCTTTTACTTTTCGCTGAGAGGCTTCCGTACCACTTCCGCTTTTACTTTCGGGATCGTAAGTACAGTGAACTTCCAGAATAGTGCCGTTTTCATCCTTCACCACATCTTCAGCTTTGATGATGTAGGCGTTTTTCAATCTTACTTCCTTGCCCAATTTTAAACGGAAAAACTTTCGGTTGGCTTCCTCTCTAAAGTCTTCCTGCTCGATATACATTTCTCTGGAAAAAGGAACTTCGTGTTCACCTGCGGATTCATCTTCAGGGTTATTTTCGGCGCTAAGCCACTCCTCTTTTCCTTCAGGATAATTGGTGATCACAACTTTCAAAGGATCCATCACGCCCATTACTCGAGGCGTTTTTTTGTTGAGGTCGTCTCTCACGCAAAACTCCAGGTGAGCAACATCTATCATGTTTTCCCGTTTACCAATTCCGATACTTTCTGCGAAAGTTCTTATCGATTCTGGGGTATATCCACGTCTTCTCAAACCAGAAATCGTAGGCATTCTTGGATCATCCCAGGAGTTGACGATGTTTTGCTCCACTAGTTGAGCTAATTTTCGCTTGCTTACCACAGTGTGGCTCAAATTACGTCTGGCAAATTCACGTTGTTTAGGCACCAAGTCGCCAGTTTTGCTCACCCGTTCTACAAACCAATTGTAAAGTTCGCGATGAGGTAAAAACTCCAGCGTACAGAACGAATGCGACACCGACTCAATAAAGTCAGACTCACCATGCGCCCAATCGTACATTGGATAAATCATCCAATCGTTTCCTGTGCGGTGATGCGCTTTATGCAAACACCTGTACATCACTGGATCCCGCATGATCATATTTGGCGAAGCCATATCAATTTTAGCTCTAAGCACGTGAGCTTTTTCGCCGGTTTCACCGTTTTTCATAGCTTCAAAAAGCGCTAAGTTTTCTTCCACAGCACGCTCTCTGTAAGGACTCGCTGTTCCAGGCTGGGTAGGAGTACCCTTTTGAGAAGCCATCTCTTCAGAAGACTGGCTGTCCACATAGGCATCTCCAGCTTTGATCAACTCCACAGCCCAATCATACAACTGCTGAAAGTAATCTGATGCGTAACATTCCTGCGCCCATTCGAACCCGAGCCATTGCACATCGCTTTTGATAGACTCCACATAAACCGTTTCTTCCTTCAACGGATTGGTATCATCAAACCTAAGATTTACCGGAGCATTGTATTTGAGCCCCAATCCAAAATTCAAACAAATAGACGACGCGTGTCCAATGTGCAAAAAACCATTAGGTTCTGGTGGAAAACGAAATTTTAGATCGCTCGCTGTATAGTCGGTTTTCAAATCCTCTTCAATGATCTGCTCAATGAAATTCAAAGATTTTTTTTCTTCAGACATAATTCAAAGTTAAGCCACAAATTTACTCAAATTCAATTGGCTTATTTAGAGGAGCGGATAAGATTTCTTTTGATTTTGGGATTAGATGAATTGAAAGGCAA
>Ga0136601_1000036_pt1 | contig 64319 bp, 67 predicted proteins | sample AntRauMFilla2699_FD_181020 | JGI IMG/M metagenome (GOLD analysis project Ga0136601, IMG submission 181020) | Saline lake microbial communities from Rauer Islands, Antarctica - Metagenome Filla 2 #699 | ecosystem: Environmental > Aquatic > Non-marine Saline and Alkaline > Saline | place...
CTAATGTCCTGAGGAGAATCAAATTCTCCAAAGTCTTTTTGTCCTACATCTTCAATACCAACCTGAGCATCCCAAAGACTACTAGCTACAGCAGTGTTTGTTTGAGTAACTAAAAATGTTGGAATTACTAAAAAGGTAAGGAGTATAATGGCGGAGAGAAGTTTTTTCTTAGCATTTTTCATAGCCTTTGTGTTATAATTTAATTGAAAAGCTTCAATTGACTATTCAACTGATTATTCAATTGATTTATTAAGTATTTAAATATTATATTATCTTGCTTATTTATTAGCATTATAGCAAAATAGCTTATATATGACAACTAAGGCTCCACTACTACAAAAAAAGATTGCATATAACACAGGCATCCAGATACTAAGCAAAATTATATCAACTGCTATAGCCCTGATTGCCACCGCATTGATGACTCGCTATCTTGGAACTAGTGGCTTTGGTGAGTACACCACCATCATGACCTTTATTTCTATCTTTGCTATTATTGCTGATTTAGGATTAACACTGGTGACGGTACAAATGATTAGTCTCCCAGGTATATCAGAGAAAAAAATACTAGACAACCTGTTTGCCCTAAGACTGCTTTCAGCTATAGTTTTCTTGAGCTTAGGTCCAGCTCTGGTTTGGCTCTTTCCATATGACTACAGCATTAAGATGGGTGTTCTGATTCTATCTTTATCTTTTCTTTTCATTGCTTTAAATCAAATACTTATTGGTCTTTTCCAAAAAAGATTACGTATGGATAAAGCTGCTATCTCAGAAGTGGGGGGAAGATTGATTTTAATTTTAGGAGTGTGGTTAGCAGTGAGGTATAATTTAGGTCTAAATGGAATACTTTGGACTACAGTTGTTGCTAACTTCATTAACTTCCTATTACACTTTACTTTCTCTAGGAGGTTTATAAAGATAAGTTTACGTTTTGATTTAAACATTTGGAAAGAGATAGCTATAAAATCATGGCCACTGGCAATTATTATTGTTTTTAATCTAATATACCTTAAAGCTGATATTTTGATACTATCACTGGTTAAGCCACAAGCTCATGTAGGTATATATGGCGCTGCCTATAAGGTAATTGATGTGCTAGTTACTGTTCCTTTTATGTTTGCAGGCTTAATCCTTCCTTTCTTTACCAAAACCTGGGCCTTAAAGAAAGAGTTTCAATTTAAAAAATTAATTCAAAAGGGGTATGATTTTATGATACTATTAGCTATACCTGTTTTAATTGCTACTCAATTTCTAGCTCCAGAGATAATTCATTTGGTTGGTGGATCAGACTTTAAAGAGTCAGCAGAGGTTCTAAAAATACTTATTCTAGCTGGAGCCCTAATCTTTATTGGCACCTTATTTTCTCATGCTATTATTGCTATAGATAAACAAAAGAAGTTAATTCCTATATATGTTTTTACCAGTATCACCTCAGTTGTTGGTTACATACTGTTTATTCCTAAATATTCATATATGGGCGCCGCTTGGATGACAGTATACAGTGAGGCAGTGATAGCAATTATGGCAATATTTTATGTGCATAAGTTTATTAAGTTCCTCCCTAAGCACAAGGTCTTTTTCAAGAGTCTCTTATCTTCAGCTGTGATGTTAGCGCCAATACTACTGATCCCTAGCGCTTTTAAATACACCTGGTACGGCCTAATGACTACTATCCTTATCGCTATAGGTATATACTTTCTAATTTTCTACCTACTAAAAGGATGGGACAAGAAGGATGTAGAGTTTTTAAATGAAATAAACTAAAAGATAATTAAATGACTTATTATCTTGCCAATCATAAAAGTCTAGACAATGAATATTTAAATTCATTGTTTCATGACTTAGAAATCCATGACTACAATCTAGTTTTTGGACCTTGTTTATATAATGAAAAGGAAGAAAAAAAAGAAGGAAGGATGAATAAGTATGTTTTTTTTCTAAAGCTACCATTCTTAATCTTCAAAGCTAAGAAAGAAATAAAAGAGCACCTAAAAAATGATTCTTTAACAATTATTTGCGCCTCTTGGCCAGAGAGAATTATATTTTCTTGCTTACTTAAATTACATGGAAAGAGAGAAGGTGAAGATGAGTTAAAAAAAGAAAATGGAAGTGATTCAAGAAAGTATAGCTCAAAGAAAAACAGCCTCAAAGTGCAATGGTGGTTTCTACCAGGCGCTAAAGTGATAAATAATGATTATAGTAGCAAGTCTAAAAAATTAATTGATAATTATAGTAAAAGCATTAAACTTGTTGCTTTTCACAAAAGGGAAAAAGAAAAACTAGAGGAGTATTATGATAAAAAAGTTTTTCATTTTCCTTTGCTTTTAAAATCTCCAGACAAATCTCATCAAGAAAGCATTTTTGATAACCTAAGCAAATCAAAGAGTTTAAACTTTTTTCATCGCTACTTTAGTATATTGGTGCTAGCTGATTTAAAACACAAACACTACACTGAAACCATTATTAAAGCCTTACCTGAACTACTTAGAGCCATCCCTTCTGCCCAGCTTCTGGTTATTGGTTTAAACAAAGATCATGAAAGCTTGAAATGGTTAGCAAAAAAACTAAATGTAGAGAAAAATGTTTGGTTCTTAAATGAAAAAGACCATATTAATGAATGGCTAGAAACTGCTAACTTATTCATATTAAGCAATCAGACACTTTCTTTGTGTAAATACTACTACTTACTTCTAGCACTAAACAAATCATTACCTGTTATAACTTTAGAAGAACAAAACATCTCCTATTTACTACAAGAAAATAAATGTTTTCATGAAACTAAAGCTAATCTCAGTGATTTAATATCAGCTATCATTTCTTTATATAGAGATCCTGTTAAAAGAAAAGATCTTGGTGCTAAGTCATATTATCTAAGTACAAACAGCTTTAACTTAGATAAAAACTTCAAAAGATTGCAAGATATTTTAAAATAGTCTATCCTAGAACAGTCTTAGAAAATATAGATTTGTAATTATATTATATGAATATAGAAATAATAAAGAAAACAAGAAATTATGTAATTGTTAACAAACCAGCAGGTTTGTTGGTTCATGCTAGTTCAAATAGTACTGAAAAGACTTTAAGTGATTACATGATGGAAAAATATCCACAGATCAAAAAAGTAGGTGAAGATAGTAATCGATACGGCATTGTGCACCGTCTAGATAAAGAAGTTAGTGGTTTGATGGTTATAGCTTTAAAACAAAAAGCTTATTTTCATTTAAAAGAGCAGTTTCAAACTAGAAGAGTAGAAAAACATTACACAGGCCTAGTTTGTGGACATATGCCCGAGAGCTCTGGAACTATTTCTTTTCCTATTAAAAGATCAAATAAAGGTTATAAGATGGCAGCTGTGCCTAAAACATATGAAGATAATAATGATGTTAGAGATGGAGAAAAACTAAGAGAAGCTATTACTCACTACGAAACAGAGAAAGAATATACCAACTTTTCCTTACTTAGTTTAAACATTGAAACTGGTAGAACTCATCAAATACGTGTTCACTGCCTAGCGCTAAACGCACCTTTAGCTGGAGATAATCTATACTCTACAAAAAACAGCCTTAAAGTGAGTAAGAAATTAGACTTAAATAGAATCTTTTTAGTAGCAGATAAGCTGTCATTCTATAGTCAAAGAAAAAAGAAAAAAAGCTTTAGCATTGATATGCCTAAAGACTTACAAGAAAAACTAGACCAACTACAATAATTATTATACTAAGTAATTAAATTATTATAGTAATTACTTGCTCTATTAATTATCTATTTTAAATTTAAAAGTTCTTAAGCAAGCGTTATTTATATTATATATATGAATAACGTTTTTAAGTTACTAATTTTAATATCTCTTTTCTTTCTACTGCTTTTTCCTCAAGAAAGCAGAGCTCTTAATGCAGATAATGATACTGAAAATAAAAATGTGGATAAAGCAGAAGTTAAGACAGAGGATAAAGAAGAAAACGAAAAAGAGGAAATAAAAGATGAAAGACAAAGCCAAGCTAAGGGTTGGCAAGGAATTATTATTCAACAAATATTTCCCAACCCTTGTGGCAAAGATGAAAACAAGGAGTGGATAAAGCTATACAACAGTGCTAACACAGAAATTAATTTAAAGGGCTGGTTTTTAATTGATAGCTACGGCCTTGGTGGTGGTTATTTATTTAGTGAAGATCTATGGTTAGAAGATGATGACTACCTTGTTTTAAAAAGAGAAACAACAAAGATAACTTTAAACAACTTTCAAGAAAAACTATATCTATATACTAATGAAGATGTAATAGCTGACTCTATTGCCTACATAAATGCACCTGAAGACTTTGTCTATAGTTTTGAAAATCAAGGCTTTACTTGGAAACATGTTAATGAACAAAAATTGAACTCTTGTTCTAGCTCTATAAATAAAGCAGAAGATGATTCAGATAATTATAATAAAGAAGATAATAATATAGAAAATAATGACTATTTGGGTTGGAATGATTTTAGTGAAGCTGAAAAAGAAGACGAGTTTCAAATAACTGGCACTGTACTAGTAGCCCCTGGTGATTTAAGTACTCGCTATTTTCTACTCACTAAAGATAGTGAGCAGTCACAAGTTATACAAATATATAACCACTACAGTGAATTTAAAGATATTAATCCTGGTGATATAATCACAGCTACTGGCAGATTTAGTGAAGCAGGTGGATTCTACAGGATTAAAACTAATACTATTGATGGTGTGGAAATCCTTAAATCTTCATTTCTAAGTCCTCCTTTAAATTTTGACTTAAACAATCTAAACTTATCTAAAGTATATAGTCTCAGAGCCGAGGTTTATACAGTGAATAAAAATAATTTAAGTGTAGTGTATGATAATAGAAAGATTAATATTGATCTTTCCTTATTAAATGAAAAAGGTGTAGATCATAATTATGTTGAAGGACAAGAATTTGAATTTATTGGGTTATTACTTAAGAGCTCTGATAATCTATATTTAAAACTTCTACCTCATTACCCACAAAATAAAAAACATTTAAGTTTAGATAAAGGAGATAACAAAAAGAATATTAACTACAAAAAATATCTAAGCTTCCTTTCTATAATTAGTGCAGGTATAATTAGTCTAAAGTATAAAAAGAAATTTTAATTAACAAAAAATAAGTACTAAAATATTTTTTGACCATTCACATTCTTTTTGATATACTGATAAGACTTTAAAAACCTAATTAACACTCCTTTTAGGAGTTATAATAATATTATGAAAAAAAACAAACTTTTTATTGTAATAGGGGTGCTGGCAGTTCTGTTAGTGGCCTCTGTAATATGGGCAGTCACTGCTTCAAGTGGCGGTTCAGCAAGCCAAGTTATTGGCATTGAAGAAGCTAGAGCTGAAGCTGAGAGCTTCATTAATGAGAATTTAATGGTAGAAGGACAAACTGTTAATGTTAACAGTATTGCTAAAGAAAATGGATTATATAAGATGGCTATAGATATTGGTCAAGGTGAAGTGGTTACTTCATATTTAAGTTTAGATGGTAAAACATTCTTTCCTCAAGGTTTAGATATGCCAGGATCAGAAACAGATAGTACTGCTTCTAGTAATCCTGAAGCTGCTAACAGTGAACCAGTGGTACCAGCTAATGTTGTAAAGTCTGAAAGACCAGATGTAGAACTATTTGTTATGAGTCATTGTCCTTACGGAACTCAAATGGAGAAAGGGATGTTACCTGTAGCAAACTTACTTGAAGACGAGATTGATTTTGAAATTAAATTTGTTGACTACGCTATGCACGGTGAAAAAGAATTAGATGAACAAATGAATCAATACTGTATTAATCAAGAAGAGCCAGAAAAGTTTAATGACTACCTAAGCTGTTTTCTTGAAGAAGGTAATGGTGAAGCATGTTTAGCTGAAACTAATATTGACACAGATGCAATGAATTCATGTGTTAATACTGTTAATGATGAATACAAGATTATTGAAAACTTTGAGAATAATGCAAATTACAAAGGTTCATATCCTGAATTCGCTATTCACAAAGCAGAAAATGAAGAATATGGTGTTAGCGGCTCTCCTACTCTAGTTATTAATGGATCAAAGGTTTCAAGTGGTAGAGACTCAGCTACACTTCTAGCTACAGTTTGTGCAGCTTTTGAAGGTGAAGCACCAAGTGAGTGTGATACAGAGTTATCAGGCTCAGCTCCTAGCCCTGGGTTTGGTTATAATACAGCCGGATCTAATAATGCTACAGCTGCTGCTACTTGCAACTAAGTAAACAGGTAAAGAATTTACATACACAAAAACAGCTTTTCAATAAGCTGTTTTTGTTTTATCCAATATACTCTTTTAAGTTGTGTTGATTAATCTATATTATTTAACTTATATTCTTTAGCTAAGTATTAGAGCTTTCCTCTTAGCTTTTCAGTGGCTAGTATTTTCTTTACAGCTATCATATAAGCTGCTGTTCTAAGGTCTACCTTTTTGTCTTTATTTAAGTGCTGTTTATATACTTTTTGCCAATTAGCTTTCATTTTGCTTTCAAGTAATTTCTTTAGATAGTCATTATCTAAGACATTACCAGCTCTATTTTGAGCCCATTCAAAATAACTAACAATTACACCACCGGCGTTAGCTAAAATATCAGGAACAACCATAGTATCTTTAGCAAATAATATCTTATCTGCTTCTTCAGTTACTGGACCGTTAGCTAATTCTAATAAGTATTTAGCTTTAATCTTGTCAGCATTATTTTTAGTAACCTGATCACCGAGAGCCGCTAAAGCTAAGATGTCTGTGTCTAATTCTAGAATATCTTCGCCACTTATTTTTTCTCCATCCTTGTAATCAACTACAGATTTACCTTCGCTTTTTAAGCTAACTAAATCATCTACTTTCAAGCCCTTCTTATTATATATTCCACCTTTACTATCTGAAACTGCTAGTATCTTATAGCCATCCTTACTTAGCATCTGAGCTAAGTATGAACCAGCGTTTCCAAAACCTTGAATAACAAAGCTTGGCTTTTTAGCTTTAAGGTTTTTCTTAATAACTTCTTTAATAACTATATAAGCGCCTTTAGCAGTGGCGTCTTGTCTCATAGTTAAGCCGCCTAATTCTACTGGCTTACCAGTAATCATACCTGGTTCATGTCTTTGCGTTTTCTTTTCAAACTCATCTAACATCCAAGACATTACTTGACTATTAGTATAGACATCAGGGGCAGGAATATCCTTATCATGACCTAAGAATTTATAGAACTTTCTCACATACTCTCTACTAAGAGTTTCCTTTTCTTTTTCACTTAAGTCTTTAGGGTTAATTCTAATTCCACCTTTTCCACCTCCATATGGTATCTCAGCTAACGAGTTTTTAATTGCCATCCAAAATGATAAAGAGGTAACCTCTTCTTCATTTACTTCTGGATGAAAGCGAATACCACCTTTGCCAGGCCCTAAGGCTCTGTTATATACAACTCTAAAAGCTTGATACTTTTTACCCTTTAAGTTAATAGTGGCTTTATTAATCTGTGTAGCAGTTTTTAAGAGCTTGACTTCTTTAACGGATAAATCTAATAGATCTTTTAGATTATCTATTCTTTTAATATTATCCGCTGATAATTTAGTCATATATTTACTTAATTATTATTTCTCTAATTCCTTCTCAATTTCTTCTTTTAGAGCTTCTTTTGGTCTAAGACCAACAAAGTCAGCAATAACTTCACCACCTTTAAAGAGCTTCATGTTAGGAATACTTTGAATTTGATATTTCACAGCATATTCCTGATTTTCAGGCTCTTCTGTGTTTAACTTAGCAATCTTTACTTTTCCTTCCATATCTCCAGCTAACTCATCTAAAACAGGAGCCATCATTTTACAAGGCATGCACCATGGTGCCCAGAAATCTACCAACACTGGTACATCTGAATTTATTACCTCGTCTTCGAAATTATCTTTGTTTAAATCTAATGCTTTTGACATATAATTTATTTTTGTTTCAACGCGCTATTTAGCCCGTTTAAAACATTTTTATTATTTTTAATTTTTATTTATTAATTTTTGCTAATCTCTTTAATAAGATTGTTCAGTAAGTCTTTATTCTTTCTACCACCACTTTGTAGGCAAGTATTTAAATTAATACTTAAATAGTTTTCATACAAACTGGAGGTTGCAGCTTTCACTGCTTTTAACTGCACTATTATTTGAGTACAATCAGAATTCTTTTCACTATCCATTCTTTTGATAGCGTTTAACTGGCCAATAATATTGTTTATTCTATTTTCTATATTTTTTTTAGGCATTCTTTTTTATTATACCTACAGGGGGTGTAGGTATATCTATATTAACATACTCAAAATGACTGTCAACCCTTTCACTTAGTTTGACTCTCTAAGCTTAATATTATATATTGATACAACAAAAAATGATCTTTAAAATCAGTTTTCGAAGCTGGTCTCAGCCAAAAGATGATTAATGCTTTAGTCCTTTTCTGGCTGTGACCACGCTGGTTATAGTTCCTTCTCGGAATAGGGAAATTAACAGCGCAAGATAGCGTAAAAAGTTTTAAGTATGAAAAGTGAATTTTTAATTTCAAAGATTGAAACTGGAAAGTTAAATGCAATGGTGAAAAACATTATGACTAAAACTGGTATTGCTAATCCACAAGAAGTAGTGAGAATGGTAAATGCTGGAGAGGTGCAGATGCTGGTAAAGAAACCTTGGATTGAAAAAAATGGTTTAATCTATTTTTCTGTGACTTCTGACGGCACCAGTGGAAAAGAATGGATTAGCCGCCTGGAAAATCAGGATAAAGAAATTGGAGAGCACGCTAAAAATGTGTTGTTATCCAAAGATTTTAAACCTGGTGAGCCAACCGTATATGAAATCGTAGTTATAAAAGGTGGTCTTTTTAGAAACAATGAACGCACTACAAAAAATATGCGCGCCAAAGCTGAAATCATGAAACTAAGCACTCCTAATGCTGAAGTGGCCTGTCTAATTAGAGAAAAGTTTTCTAATAGTGACTTAAGAGCTATGGGATTATACTGGATAATCACTATGCATAAACCGATTAATGATTTAGGGGGTTATCCTACCTTACTTTGCACTGAGTGTCTTCAAAACAGCTCTCGCCTTGGTGCACACCATGACAGTTCTAAGCACTCATGGTATCAAGTAGATGGATTCGCGTTTGTTGCTTCGAAGTTTGCCGCTTAGTTCTTTTATTTTAGCCTTAAATTGTATAAACAGTTTGAGGCTATTTTTTTAATACTATATAGAAGTTATCTTTTGTTTTTTGAAAACTTTTTATTTGCAGTTTAGATTTAAAAAACAGTTTTTTAAGCTCTTTACTTGTAAAAGCGTGATAATATCTTAATGATACTTTCTCTGCTTGAGGATTTTTCCAATAAAAGAGAAGGTCTCTTGGGTCTAAACCTTTAAAGAAGTTTAGATATTTGCTCTTTTTCAGCTGTGATTTGTATTTCTTGTTATCTACTAAATTCCAGACACTAATAATTATTTCTCCATCTTCTTTTAAAGTATTTTTTATCTTATTTAAAACTTTAAGTCTTAGCTCTTGAGAAGGTATGTGCTGTAATACTGCTACCAAGAAAACATAATCGTAATCCTCTTTTAATCTATCTAGCTCAAGTATATCTAAAACTTGAAACTTATAGTTTTTATTATTCTTATATTTTTCTTTAGCGATATTTATTAACTCTTCACTATTGTCTACACCTAAATAATGTACATCTTCTTTTAACTCCTCTACCAATCTACCATTACCACAACCTATATCTAAAACTTTAGAAGTGCTTGGTATACTTTTAGCAATATTAATAATTTCAGGCCACATTCTTTGCTGCCTAGTTTGAGAAAAGTGTTTGGAAATAGCTTGATAGTTTTCTTTTACTAACTCAAGTATTTCTTTTTGTTTTTTCTTTCTCATATTAAGTATTCTTTTTCTCTATAATCAATATTATCCTTTTTCATGCTTCTGTTAGCCTTCATGCAATTATCGCACTTGCCACAATCTTTTATTTCAGGATCACCAAAGTATTCAAGTATGTATTTTTGTCTACAAAACACGTTGTAGACATAGTTTTCCATCTTATCTAACTTCTCATAGCTCTTTTGTAGTTTTTCTTCTAAAACACTGAAGTCAATTTTATCAGATACATTGCTAGTATCATCTAATATTTCTAATTCCGTACCTTTAAATGGTGGCTTATACTCCACCAAGTCTTGTTCTTGCAGGTTTTTAATTAATCTAGAGACTGAATCTTTTTTTACATTTAGACTTGTTGCTAAATCTTCAATACTAAAACTCCAACCTTGTTTGAACTCGTCATAGTAGTTATCTAAAATCTTATCTAGTATTTCATGCTGTTTTTTAGCTCTTGTGCTAATTGCATCTTTTAACTCGTTTTCAATGGCTAAAGCTTTAAGATAAGCAGCGCCGTTTTTTTCTTTATTTCTCTGAATTAAACCTTCCTTTTCTAATAACTTAATACTTGTCCCTACTGCCATCTCCGGAACTGAATCAGACAATCTACTAACTAAATCAGAATAGGTGAACATTATAACCTTAGTTCCTTGTTCATGGGAAAAATCAAGTAGTATCTCGTGAATCTCAGCAATAGTTTGTGGAGAAGGATTGTCTCCTTTGATAAAAAACTCTCTCAAATACCTATCCTTAGGAGAAAAAAATAACATACAAAAACTAGCCTTACCGTCTCTTCCGGCTCTACCAGCTTCCTGATAATACGCCTCTAAAGTTCCTGGTATATCATGGTGAATTACAAAACGTACATCCTTTTTATTAATACCCAAACCAAAAGCATTAGTAGCTACAACTACTTGAATATTATTATTTAAAAAATTATCTTGCACCCATTCACGACTGCTAGGATCCATACCTGCGTGATAAGTGGCAGACTGAATATCTTCGGCTAGCAAGCTTTCTACCAGTTCCTCTGCTTTAGATCTAGTGCCAACATAAACTATACCTGAACCACCCTCAACACCTTTAACAGCATCAATAATTAGGCTGTTCTTTTGAAAGTCACTAGCCTCTACTGCGCCAAAATGAAGATTTTCTCTAGCAAAGCCACTGATAATTAAATTGTAATTATCACCTAAGTCAAGTTGTCTAGCAATATCTTTTCTTACCTCTGGTGTAGCAGTGGCGGTTAAAGCAGCTACTACAGGGTTACCAATATTTTTCACCACTTGCTTTAGTCTCATGTAACTAGGTCTAAAATCATGTCCCCACTGACTAATACAATGAGCTTCGTCTATAGCAAATAAAGATACCTTGGTGTTTTGCAAGGCAGTGATAAAGTTTTGATTATAGAATCTCTCTGGGGCAATATATATTAATTTATATTCATTGTTTCTTATCCCTTCTAACCTTCTTTCACTTTCCATTAAGGGCAAAGATGAGTTAATATATGTTGCTGGTATTTTTAATTCATTTAAAGAATCTACTTGATCTTTCATTAAAGAAATTAAAGGGGAGATAACTATAGTAACTCCTTCTAGCGCTAGGGCTGAAAGTTGGTAAATAAGAGATTTACCTCCTCCAGTTGGTAAGACTACCACTGTATCTTCTTTATTTGTAATACTTTTTATAGCTTCTTCTTGTCCTGAACGAAACTCTCTGTAACCAAAATGTTGGTGTAATAATTGATGTATATCTTTTGTCATTGTTGTTTTCTTTTATAATTTTTTATCAGCTTTTTTTATCTTAAAGGCTTTAAGTGTATTTTGAAAAAGCATAGCAATAGTGATAGGGCCAATACCGCCAGGCACTGGAGTGATGTAATCAACCTTATCAAGTAAATACTTGTAGTTAGCATCGCCGTATACTTTGCCTTTCTTTTTAGTTATTCCTATATCTATAATAACCGCTCCTTTTTTTATGTAGGACTTCTTAATCCACCAAGGATGGCCAATAACAGTTATGATAGCATCGGCTGTTTTTAGTTTGTCTATATTTTTTTCAATACTCTTTTTTTGTATCATTAAAAGCTCTGCTTTTTGTTTTTCTAAAAGCTCAAGCAAGTTTTTACCAAAGATTTCTGAGTTATATACTAAAGCCACTTTCTTATCTTCTAGATTATAATTAATATCTTCAAATATCTTTAAAACTGAACTAAAGACTGGAGATATTAAAGCTTCATTTGAATCTAAGTTATTTAAGTTCTTTTCATTAAAACCATCCACATCCTTTTTAGGGTCAATAATATTTACTACCTTATCAGCATTCATATGCTTTGGCAGTGGTAATTGCACTAAAATACCATCTATTAGAGGATCATTGTTTAAAAACTCAATTACTTCAATAAGCTGTGCTTCAGTGCTGTCTTCTTCTAGGTGATAAAAGTGAGTATCAATACCAACTGTTTTAGCTTGCTTTTGTTTAAGCTCTACATACAACTTAGAATCTTCTCTATTTCCAAGTAAAATAATAGCCAGATTGGGTCTCTGGCCTAAATTATATATTTCTTTTGCAATATTGTCTTTTATTTTTTTGGCAATACTTTTGCCATCAATAACTTTCCCCATGATTATACTTTATTTTAATACTTTAAAGAGAATCTTTGAGCTATCTTTTTTAGCTCTTCTTTTAAGCTGTTTAGTTTATCTTCATTTTCAGTATTTGAAATCGCCTCATCCATTAACTGAGCTAAGTCTTTCATATCTTCTTCCTTCATACCCCTTGTTGTTATTGCTGCAGTTCCTAGGCGCAGTCCTGAAGGGTTAAAGGGTGGTCTAGGGTCATTAGGTATAGTTGAACGAGAAACTGATACTCCCACATGCTCTAAAGTTTTTTCAGCCTCTTTACCTCCCATGTCTTTAGGGCTAAGATCTAAGATAAACATATGGTTATCTGTACCACCTGAAACAACGTTATATCCTAAGCTCAAAAACTCTTTAGCTAAAGCTTGCGCATTACTTATCACTTGAGCGCCATAAGCTTTAAAGTCATCAGTTAAGGCTTCTTTAAAGGCTACTGCTTTAGCAGCTGTCATATTATTGTGAGGCCCTCCTTGAGTCCCTGGAAATACTGCCTTATCAATTGGCTTAGCAAACTCTTCCTTACACATAATAATAGCTCCCCTAGGTCCTCTAAGTGTTTTGTGAGTGGTAGTAGAAACTACATCACAAATCGGTATTGGATTTTCAATTACTTTAGCTGCTACTAGTCCTGCAATATGAGAAATATCAGCAAAGAGTATAGCACCTATATCATCTGCTATTTTTCTAAAAGCCTTCCAATCAAAATCACGAGAATAGGCACTAAAACCAGTAACTATCATTTTTGGTTTATGCTCTTTAGCAAGTCTTTCAACTTCTTCCATATCTACAAACCCTTCATCATTTAAACCATAGTGAACAAAGTCATATAACTGACCTGAAAAATTAACACTATGACCATGGGTTAAGTGTCCTCCATGATCTAGTCTAAGCGCTAAAACCTTATCACCTGGCTCTAAAAAAGCACTATACACAGCTAGGTTAGCTGGTGATCCTGAAAGAGATTGTACGTTAACATGCTGGGCAGAAAAAAGCTCTTTAGCACGATAAATTGCTAAATCCTCTATTTCGTCAATAATTGCATTACCTCCATAATATCTTTTACCACTATAGCCTTCACTATACTTATTAGCTAAAGGACTAGCCAGTGTTTCAAGCACAGCTAAAGACATATAATTTTCAGAGGCAATTAGCTCCAATTCTTCTTCTTGGCGCTTAGTTTCTCTGTCTATTATCTCTAAAATCTCGCTATCTTTTTCTTGTAGATGATTATAGTTCATATCAATATAATATGCTTCTTGAAGGTTTTTGTCAAAAAGAAAATAAGAGGGTTTGTATAAATAAAAAATCCCCCAAATTCCAAGAGTTTAAGTCTCTAAGAATTAAGGAGGATTGAGTTTTAAGTTGAAACTCTTGAAGTGTTTACAGGAACCGCTAGGCAATGAAGATAGGAAGCGTCCCAATCAAAGCTGTCCTGAAAAGCGTGGAGACTAGCAAGAAAGGAAATAATACCCAGGCGTACATCTACAACAAAGTGGTTATTATCTTCCTTAAATAGAAAGAATGTAGCTCTATCAGTATGTAGATAGTTTTTATGATTTTGACAAAACTCTACAATCTGATTTTGAGTAAAGCATACCTCATCTGGCTTGCCTGCATCTTTGCAAAACTGCCCAAACATACTTTTGAAATCAGCATCTTGAGTCATTTCATATAACTCTACCGCTGTTTCTTTGCTAGGCTCTTGTGGGTTTTCTAAACCTAAACTTTTAGATTCAGTGCCCAGAGAAGAATAATGGACCTCCAGTTTTTCAGCCATCTTTGTCTTACCATCGGTTTCTTTAATAACAACTTTTTCATCTTTAAATAATCTTCTAAGTCCAGAAATCTTTTTTTTGTTCATTGTATATTTAATTTTGGTTGTTTTTTTATTGTAATGATCAGTTACATTAATTAACCTAAAATATCATATTGAAATAATATACTAATACTGACTATCATTCAAATTATAATAAAATATGTTTAATATTAGCTTAATATTTTAAACAAATAGGTATTCTTTAACTTATAACCTAAGTGCCTATAATACCCTCTAACACCTACACCAGAGATTACTGCTATTTCATTAGCTTTTTCTTGTTTGGCTATATCTTCAGCTTTTTTCATAAGCTTCCTCCCTAAACCAGCGTGTTGAGTTTTCTTTTTTTCTCCCACAGGAACAAGTTGGCCATATACATGTAGCTCTCTAATTATAGCTGGGGCAATAGGGCTGTTCTTATCAATTCTTAATCTGCAAAATCCATATAAACTTTCTTTGCTTGTATCAGTAAGGCTAATGAAATATTCTTTTCCTCCGCCGGCACTGTAACTAATAATTTCATTAATTAATTTCTTAGGTACTTTTTTGTCTCTAGACTCTCTACAACGAATACAATTACACTTTAATCCTTGATCTTGCATTATTTGTCTAAGATTTGTTATTTTATTACCCGCTTCAATAGATTCTCCAGGAATATCTCTAATTAACCTAATTATTCTTAAGTATTTAGGCACAATTGCCTTGCACTTAATAATTAGATTTCTAAGCTGCTTATCCGTATATGCTTTATACTTTCCTTCTTGCCACCATTTATATAATAAACTGCCTTTAGTTACTACTGTAGGATAAAACTTTATCTGATCAGGCTGAAAACGCTCATCAGAAAACATTTGCTCAAACATTTTAAAGTCTTTACTTGGTGTAGAGCCAGGTAAGGCTGGCATGAAGTGATAGGTAATTTTAAAACCATATTGTCTTAGCTTTTTAGTAGCCTCTGCTATTTCTTTTACCCCATGACCACGCTTATTTATCTCTAGAATCTTATCTGAAATAGCCTGCACACCAATTTCTACCCTAGTACAGCCAAAATCACGCATTAAAAGAAGCTCTTTGTTATCAATATAGTCAGGTCTAGTCTCTAGGGTTAAGCCAATTATTTTGTACTTAGCTTTTTCGTTTCTTTTTTGCTCTTTAAGTAAATGCTTCTTTAGGTTATTAATACTTTTCTGTGTCCTTATCTTTCCTTTCTTATTTGTATTATAGTCATTAGCTGCCTTAAAACAATTAGCTATATACCAATACCTATAATCTTCTGGTAAATAACTCCAAGTACCACCAATAACAATAAGCTCTATTTTACTAGGATCATGACCATTAGCTTCTAAGGCTCTTAGCCTGTCTTGTACTTGAACATAAGGATCATAATTACAGCGTATAGCCCTCATCACAGCCGGTTCATTAGACAGATAGCTAACTGGCACATCTTTTTCATTAGGACAATAAGCACACTCTCCTGGACAAGGATATGACTTAGTTAAAACAGCCACTGGTGCAATCCCAGACAGGGTTCTAATAGAGCGTTTGCGTAAAATATCTTCAAGTTTTTGATTTTTTTTAATTTTTCCTGCCTTAAGCTCTTTTCTATATTCTTTTAATATTACAGAGTTTAATAATATATTAACTTTATATTTTTTAGATATTTTCCTTTTTTGTTCGTCTAAATCTTTAGCTGTTTTTATTTTTGTTTTAGCTAAAAATATTATCTCTCTTATTGCTTCTTGCATATATTTTGATATAATTGATTTAGTACTATAATTATTTACAATATCTAAAATCTATGAAAAAAACAAGTCTTTTAATTGGAGCTTTACTACTTGTGGCTCTTTTAATTCCTAGCACCGTGCTAGCATTTAATGTGAAAACTGCTGATAGTGTTTACATTGAAAAGGATGAAGTAGTGGAGGGAAATATGTATGTTGTTTCACAAAATATAACCATTGAAGGTGTTGTAAATGGTGACTTAGTTGCTTTAGCACAAAACATTAATGTGAAAGGAAGTGTTGCTGGTGATATAATCACTGCCTCACAAAACCTAAATGTCGAGGGTGAAGTAGGTGGTAATATAAGGTCTCTAGCAAACACAGTTAGTCTAATAGAGGCTACTGTAAAAAGAAATGTTAACTTAGTTGGAACTAGTGTTCTTATTGGTGAAAATTCAACTATAAACTGGGATGCTCTAGTTTTAGCTGGTGTAGCTGAAATGAGGGGCACTGTTCAGGGCTCTTTACACGGCGTAGTTGATAAATTACTTATTTCAGGAGATGTAAATGAAGATGTTTCTTTTACTATTAATCAAAATGATAAATACTACCAAGGAGAGCCAATAGTAGTAGAGGAGGGAGCTAATATCCAGGGAGACTTTAATTATTCATATAATGAAAACTTAGGTATAAACGAATCTGTAGTTGCTGGAGCAATTAATTTTAATGAAAAAACTATAGAAAATAATTGGCAGAAAAATATTTGGAACTTCATTATTTCTGTTTTCTCAGCTTTGGTAATAGGACTAGTGCTTATTAGCGTTTCTAAAAAAGAAATGGCTATAGTACAAGATAAGGTTAACTCAAGATACGGAAAATCATTACTGATAGGTTTAGGGGTTCTATTTTTAACTCCAATAGTGTCTATTATTTTAATGATGACAGTAATTGGTATACCTCTAGGATTTATTACCTTAATACTTTGGTTTATTATGCTCTACCTTGCTCAGATTATGGTTGGTTTAGGACTAGGAAAACAAATAAGAAAAAGATTATTTAAGACCAAGCAAAAAAATATAATGGCTGATTTAATTATTGGTGTAACAATATTATACTTATTATTTGCTATTCCTGTTTTAGGTGGCATTCTTATGTTTTTCAGCACTTTACTTGGTCTAGGAGTTATTTGGAGATATAAGAAGTTTAGAATTTCTTCACTAAATAAAAGCTAGTTAATAAATAGCAAGTTAATACAAATTATATGAATATCAACCAAAAAATCTTTAAGGCGTATGATATCAGGGGTGTATATAAGGAAGATTTTGATGAAGATTTTGCTTATCGTTTAGGACTAGCTTATGTAGCAATGAGAAAAAAAGAAACAGGCAGTGAGAACCTGAAAATTGTTATTGCTAAAGATATGAGGCTTAGCTCAGATTCACTACACAAGGCTCTGAGCAAGGGTCTAATGAACGCAGGAGCTGATGTCTATGATATAGGTCTAAATGCTACTCCTACCTTTTATTTTGCTGTTTCTTTCTATAATTACGACGGTGGTATTATTGTTTCAGCATCTCATAATCCAGCTAAATATAATGGTTTTAAATTAGTGAGAAATAAAGCTTTACCAATTGGTGAAGAAACTGGATTACAGGAATTGAAAGCTTTAGTTTTAGATAATGATTTAAGGGAAGCTGCTAATAAAGGAACCTACAAGGAGCTAAATGATGTTTTAGAAACTCAAATACAATATGATTTAGATTATGTTGATAAGACAAAAATAAAACCACTGAAGGTGGTTGTTGATGCAGCCAACTCTATGGGCGCCCCTTATTCTAAGGAAGTGTTTAAATACATTCCTGCTGAACTTGTTGAGCTTAACTTTGAACTTGATGGCACCTTTCCTAACCATGAAGCTGATCCTTTAAAGATAGAAAACTTAGAACAGCTAAAAAATAAGCTTGTTGAAGAAAAAGCTGATTTAGGTGTAGCTATAGACGGTGATGGTGATAGGATATTTTTCATGGATGAAAGAGGTCAACCTATTGACCAGTCTATTATTAGAGGTCTTTTAGCTAAGATATTCTTAGCAGACAAACCTGGAGCAAAAATAGCATATGACATTAGACCAGGAAAAATAACTGAAGACTTGATAGTAGAAAATGGAGGTACTCCTATTGTTACTAGAGTCGGACACTCCCTAATTAAACAGCAAGCAGTTAATGAAGGTGCTTATTTTGCTGGTGAATCATCTGGACACTTCTTTTTAAATATGGATATTGGTTGTTTTGAAGTTCCTGTCATTGTGTTACTTAAACTACTTATCCACTTCTCTGAAGGTGATCAAGAAATTTCCAAACAAGTGGAGCCATATAAGAAATACTTTCACAGCGGTGAAATAAACTCTTTAGTTTCTGATAAAGACAGTGTACTTAAAGCTATAAGAGAAAAGTATGTTGACGCAGAAATAAATACTATTGACGGTGTTAGTGTGAGATATGAAGATTATTGGTTTAACGTCAGAGCCTCTAATACTGAAGATAAGGTTCGCTTAAACTTAGAGGCTAGAGATAAGGAAACCATGGAAGAAAAAACTCAAGAAGTTTTGGATATTATTAAAAGTAGGTAAGAAAAATTGTTTTAATTAATCTTAGCATTGATTTGGGTCTACTTACATTCTTATACTTAAAAGCTCTAATGCTATCAAATAAACTCTCAGCGCTTAATATAGGAGCATTAACAACCAAATAATCGTCATCTAGATGTCTTAAATGGTGCAGGTCACTAGTAGCAAGAAAAGGTTTTTTAGACTCTTGCGCTATGATCTGCGCTTTTTTATTTCTGTTATACCATTTGTGATAAAACCAGCTGTGCTCAACAGCATCAAATAAGTTTATATTCTCTTTAAGTTTCTGCTCTCCAATAGACATTCCTAAACCAAAAAGAGGGTGAGCAGACATAACAAAAATTTCTGGGTGCTCTTTTTTATAGTTGTCTAAATCAGAAAATGTCTTTAATTTTTCAACGCTTTTATCACAGTTTAAAACTACTGTATGACTCTTTTGCTTATCACTGCTGTCTTTGTATAAGGTAATCTCAATTCCGGGTATTAATAAGATGTTCTTAGTTTTTGCATAATCATCAAACTCTTGCCTATAGCCAAAACGATCATGAAAGGTTAATGCTAAGACATTAAAGTTTTTCTTGTGAGCATAATCAATTAAATCAAAAACATTGTATTTTATTTGAAAGCTTTCATTTTTATCCTCTGCGCTGTGTATGTGTAAGCTAAGTTTATATTTTCCCATATATTATTCATTTATCTTTTTGTACAAGTTAACACCAAATTCTTTTGAAATCAAGTTATAGTTTTCTCTTATATATTTATCTACAACATTATTTCTGTCATAATTAAATCTTTCTAAGCTAGCAGGATAAGATAAGATAGCACAATCAGGTTCTTTCTCTATAATCATCTTCTTAGCCTCTTGAAATTGCTCTTCTGTATGATGTTTAGTTAAGAGAATGTCATAAGGGCTAGGATTAATTTTTCTAAGTTCAAAATATAAGTTAGGCACAAAAGGTCCTACATAGATATAATCACCTTCGCAGTTACTCTCAACTGCTGCTCTTATATTATCTTTAAATTCTTTATCTGATTTAAAGACTAAATCATAATTTAATACTGGGATTAAAACAACTATAATCACAAAACTTGTTATGGTAATAAAATAAATCTTTTCTCTCATTAAACTTATATCTTTTAAATTAAAGATTTCAGGAATTAAAATAAACAAAGGAAATGATGCTAAAAGTATATGATATATATCAGGCAAGGTTAGAACGCTTAGAAAAAGAAAAAGTTGTAGTAATAATAGATAGTATATTTTCTTTCTTTTAGTTTTAAAGCTCTTGATCGCTACTATAATTAAAACAAGCATTATTACGATCCAAGAACTTAGTGGTATAGCATTAGCTTCACTGTAGTTGAAAAAGGGGAAATAAAATAAGTTATTAAAGATAGTGTTTAAAGGCCATAAACTTAAAAACAATAAAGGCACGAATAAGGAGAGTATATATAAACTTATATGCTTTATCTTTTTATTCTTTTTTACATTAATAAAGAAAATTAAAAATATCCCTGTGGTAGCAGCTACAGCCAATCCTTTTTGCTGTAATGTTATTAAAGTAATTCCTGTGAAAAAAGCACTAAGTATTATATAGAGGTTTCCTCTGTTGTTTATATTATTATTTATGTACTTAAGAAAAAAGAAGGTGCTTATGAGAGCAAAGAAGGTGCTAAAAAAGTTGTGGTTAATGAGTGGAAGCCAAGCTGTGGCAATGATATAAATAAGAGGCACTAAATAGTTTAGCTTAGTTTTTCTTATGAGCTGACTACTTTTAAATAATATAAAAGCACTGATAATTAGAAGTGTTATTGAAAATATATTAGCAGCCAGGTAGCTAACTCCAAACAAAAACCAGAGCCAATATATTAAATAAAAGCCAAAAGGAGCAACATATGAAAAAATATCTAAATATAAAATAGAGCCATTTATCATTTGCCAAGCACCATTTAATAATACCCCCTCATCTGGATTTAAAAGGTGTTGTCTGTGAAATACTACTATTAGAACTACAATAATAAGCCAGAAACAAAGTTTATGGCTTTTTTTTGGTTGATATTCTTGTAGTTTTTTAATAATTTTTTTCATGCTACTAATAATTTCTCTACTTTTTTCTTCTATACAAACTTTTAGATTTGTTTGTAATAACTAAAATAGTTAGCACAGCTAAATATGATGAAACAACTCCTGAAGGAAGTATATATTTTTTCTGTAAAATCACATCTAAAGCGATGATGGTAAAGATTAAAAAGGTCCAAGCAATAACATATATTTCTCCTGGGTGTTTACTTCTATGAATATCATACCAACGCTCAAACTCTTTGTTACCCACATAGATAGCTAAAACACCAATGTATATAGCGGCTAGTGACCCCATTATTTCTATTAACTGATTGTTGTTAATAAAGTCATAGACAATAAAGACCATAAAAACAATTGTCCAAAAATTAATAATCTGTCTCCAAAACTGAAAGCTATTGTTAAAAGCTTTTTTAATCATACTTTTATTTTAATTATTTAAATATACAAAAAAAGAGCCAAAATCATAATCATAATCATAGCCCTTAGCGCTGAGCCACTCCTTGGTAAATGAAAATAGAACAGGTTTTTCTTCTTTACCCCAACCAGTAATTACTTTACATCTATCTATGTTTTTCTCTTTTAAATTATTAAAAAACTCTTCTAATTCAAACTCGGCCTCAAACTTAGTTAAGCCATGCAAATCTAAAGTTTTTATATTATCTGTTTTTTTCTTTTTCTTCATAAATAAAAACTTCCTTTACTAATATATTTAGATCCACCAATTATTTCAATTGTTTGAATTAAGTCAAAGCGTTCAACCTTTTCTTCTATCTCTATGTTTTCAAAGTTTATCTCTAAATCTTTTTTATCTAAATACTTAAATCTGGCAAGAGTTATATGTGGTAAGAATTTCTGCTCTGGTAATTTTAAGCTCAAACTTTTATATATCTCTTTTTTCAAATTATATAGCTCTTCACTTTCTTCTACTTGAAGCCAAATTAATCTAGGGTTATCTTTATCTGGCCCATAGGAAACTGTTTTAGTTTTTATTTGAAATGGTTTTGGGAAATTATAATCGCCTAACACCGCAATTAACTTATCTAACTCAATACTACAAAAGGGTGGCACTAAAGTGATATGCAAATCATCAAGGCTTGTCCATTTAACTGGTAAGTCTTGATATTTTTCTTGAAAGTCTTTTATTTGTTTTTTCGCTTCTTGGCTTAACCTTATACCAAGGAAGACTCTTTTACTAATTGCCATAATTATATATTAGCATGACTTAAAAAAATAAAAAAAGCATACATAAGTTAGTATCTTTAAATACAATCAATTCTTCGCTGGGGTCAAGCTTTTGGTTGTAAAAAGACAAGCAGTTTTTAACTGCTTGTCTTCATAGGTCTGTTGAATGTTGTTTCCTTATTGAACAATATTTATTTCACTATCTGTTTCACTGTTTACTTCTACTTCAGAGTCTATATCGCTCTCTACTTGAGGGTCGCTCTCAATATAAGATTGAATTTGAGCCTCTAGTTCAGCTGAGTTATCAGTAGCCAGAGCTAACCACCAAGGTTTATCTGTACTAACAGTGTTATTTTCAGTATCAATCTTTATCTTAAAGTTATAGTTCATAGGAATAAAGCCAAATAACTTAGCTCTTTGTTTTTTGTTAATTTCAATTTTTCCTTCTTCATCAACTTCTACCTCTGCTTTCACTTCGCCATCTACTTCAACTCCATCATCACTTTCCACCTCTGCTTCACCTTCACTATCCATGTCAGCTTTAAAAGCAGCGTTGCTGTCAGCCATTAAGAATGCTTTTATTGAGCTTGGAATTTGAGCTACAAGCTCAGCTTTTGATTTATTGGTATTTTTAGTATTAACCATTATAGCTGAATCTGCGCCAATCATAACTTTTGACTTTGTATTTACCCTAGCTCTTTGTCTATTATTTTCTTTAGTTTCAAGTTCTGCTTCTGTTTCTGTGTCCATGTTAGTATCTATATTTTCGTCTAAAGTATTTTCATTATTACCTTCTCCTTCTACATTAATATCGTTATTAACTTCAGACTCTAAGTTGTTTTCTAAGTCTCCCTCTGTATTGAGGTTGTTTTGGTTTTGCTCTTCTTGTATTTGATACTGGGTGTCATTTCTTAACTCTCCCTCTCCTCTAACCTCACTATTTAAATTAGGTTGAGCGTTAGCTGGAGCTATAACCAAAAACAAGAAAAGTACTGCGCTTGATGTAATCATCTTAAACATATCTTTATAGTTAATTATAAATAAATTTAAATTGTATAACTTTATTTAACAATTTAGGTTAAAATAGTATAGCATTTGAGTTAATAACCGTCAAGATAATAGGGGTGTTATTAAAAAAATATTACTAATATTAGCGCCTTTAACTATTATTATAAATTAAAATGTTACTGTTAGTTGTTCACTAAAGTAAAATAAAAAAGTATATAAATTTATATACTTTAATCAACACTTTTTGTGTTGTATAAGACTAAATAAATGGGTGGTAAATGGGACTTGAACCCACGACCTCCGGGACCACAACCCGGCGCTCTAACCAGCTGAGCTACTACCACCATAAATTGTTTTCTGGTCTCTATCTACTTTATTTTCTATTATTCTCTTTTTCTTATACTCCTTCTCTTATTATTTATCCTCTTCTGTTTCATCATGACAGCTCATCGGGCAAGCAGCGCAATTACAGGCACCCTGTGGAAGATCTAGATCCTCCATATCTATATCATCTAAGTTAATCTCTTCAACCGTACTTTCATCTTCATCTTTTATTTCTTCTTCTTTCTTTTTATCTTCTTTGTTATTTGTCATATTTAAAGTTGTTATATTTAGCTAAAACTGGTACGCCCAGAGGGAATCGAACCCCCATATCCAGCTTAGAAGGCTGGTGTTCTATCCGTTGAACTATGGGCGCTAAAATAAAATTGCCATGGTTTTCTGGCAACAAGCATATCATATCAAATTACTCTCTAAAAGTCAATTGAATTTCTTTGCCTTAAAACCTCATATATAAGAACAGCTGCGCTTACTGACACATTTAAAGAGTCTATTTCCCCAAGCATAGGTATAATAATCCTTTTGTCTGCAATTTCTATCCATTCTTTATCTAAGCCCTTATCTTCAGAGCCAAACACTAAAGCGCAAGGTTCTTTAAGGTTTGTTTTAAGGTAGTTTTCACTAGCTTCTATACTGGTAGCAAAAATCTTTATTTTATTTTTCTTTAAATAGGCAACCGCTTCCTCTCTAGTGCTAGAAACGATATCAACACCTAAAGAGTGTCCTGTGCTAGAGCTAATAACTTTAGGATTAAAGGGGTCTACTTTTTGATCTGTGAGGATAATAGCGTCTACCTTTGTTGCTAGAGCTGTTCTTGCTAGAGCTCCTAGGTTACCAGGTTTTTCAACCTTATCTAAAACAAGAACTAAAGGATTCTTGCTAAGTTTAATATCTTCTAGTTTTATGTCTTTATCTTTAAATACTGCCAAATATCCATCTGGGTTATTCTTAAAAGATATTTTCTCAAAGACTTTTTCACTAACTTGTATCACCTTATCTTCTTCCACTTCAAGCTCTTCTTTAGCGCCTCTGCTTTTTAAAAGCTCTGGGCAATAAAATAAATGTATTAAATCAAGTTTATCTAGGGCTAGGCTTATCTGCCTTTCACCCTCAACCAAAACCCAGTGTTTTTCTTTTCTATACACTTCTTTGTTTTTACATTTATATACCTCTTTAATAGTGGTGTTTGTGGCGCTAATTATTTCTTTCATAAAGATATTATAGCAAATTTATTCATAATAACTAATTAAAAGCACAAAACTTGAAAAAAGTACATATTTTCTACCTTCTTTTTAAATATGTTATACTATATATTACTATTATTAAATACAAAAATAAAGATATGCTCAAAAAAAGATCAGAAATACGAAAAGCTTATTTACTTGATGAACATGTAATAATTACCCCGTCTAGAGCCAAGAGGCCAAGAGATGTAAAGGAAGCAAAAGTGGCTAAAACTAACCCTAATTGTCCTTTTTGTGTAGATAGTTTAGATAAAAATAATATTGTTGATAAGATAAATAAAAAGGGTTCAAAGAAATGGGAGGTGGTAAGTATTAATAACATCTTTCCGGCTGTTACTTTAAACAACAAAAAAGCGTATGGTAAGCAGGAGGTTATTATAGAAACACCAGATCATGGGTTAGCTTTAGCTGATCTTAGTGAGAAACAAATATACAATGTTTTAGAAATGTACAGCAAAAGAACCAAGTCTTTATCTAAAAATAAAAGTCTTGATTATATATTATGCTTTAAAAACCACGGCGTTAAAGCTGGCGCCTCCTTAAAGCACTCGCACTCACAGGTTTTTGCTAGTAAAATGATTCCTAAAGATTTAAAAGAAGAGGCTAGGCTTGCAGAAAATTACAAAATAGATCATAATAGCTGTGCTTATTGCGACATCCTGAGAAAAGAGATGAAAACCAAAAGAAGAGTTTTTGAAGATAAAAACATAGCTTGTTTCACTCCTTATGCTAGTAAATACCACTATGAAGCTTGGATTTTCCCCAAGAAACACTTAGATAATATTACCCTATTAAATAAAGGAGAGTTAAAATCATTTGCTAAGGCTCTAAAGATTATAACTACAAAATTACAAGCCTTAAATGTTGATTACAACTTCTTTCTTCATAATGTTATCTCTAACACTGCTCAGCACTTTTATATAAAAGTGCAGCCTCGTGATAGTGTTTGGGCGGGTGTAGAACTTGGATCAGGTTTAGTAATAAACTCTATAAGCCCAGAGGTGGCCGCTAAATATTATAGAGAAAAATAATATGAAAAATAAATATACATATAACAACTCTCAGAGTTGGAAATCTAAAAATAATAAACCTAAAAAAAGAAAGTCTAGTGATAAAGATAAGGGCTCTTTTTTGAGGCGCCTTTTAACAAGTAAAAAATTGTGGATTACTATTTTTGTGTTAATTGGTGTTGGTTTTTTAAGTCTTGCAGCTGTATTTTCTTGGTACTCAAGAGACCTTCCTAACCCTGGTCAGTTAATGTCCAGACAGGTGCCCCAGAGTACAATTATTTATGATAGAACAGGTGAAAATGTTTTATATGAAATACATGGTGATGAAAAAAGAACCATGGTAACACTAGAAGAGATACCTGATTATGTTGAAGAGGCTACAATAGCTATTGAAGATAAAAACTTTTATGAACACAGTGGTTTTAGTTTGTGGGCTATAGGTAGAACAGTTGTAACTAATGTTTTATATAATCGTAGGGCAGGTGGTTCAACTTTAACTCAGCAGTTTGTAAAAAATGCTATTTTAAGTCCTGAAAAGAGTTATAGTAGAAAAATAAAAGAATTAATTCTTTCCTATAAAATTGAAAAGCAGTTCTCAAAAGATGATATATTACAAATGTATCTCAATGAAATCCCTTATGGCTCTAATGCTTACGGGGTAGAGGCGGCTAGTAAGAAATATTTTGGTAAAAGCGTTTCTGAAATTAACATTTCTGAAGCTGCTATTTTAGCTGCACTACCACAAGCTCCTAGTTTGTACTCCCCATATAATCATGATAAAGAAACGCTAATTGGAAGACAGCACTATATTATAGATCTAATGCAAAAACAGGGTTATATAAGTGAAGAAGAGGCTGAAGAGGCTAAGAGATATGAATTAAGCTTTGAGGCCCCAACTAGCAATATTAAAGCTCCACATTTTGTTATGTATGTTAAACAAATTCTAGCTGAAAAATATGGTGACAAAATGATTGAGCAAGGTGGATTAAGAATACACACGACTCTAGATTTATATAAACAAGAAATTGCTGAAGAGGTTATTAGTGAAAAAGTTGAGGGCAATCTAGAAAACTGGAATGCAGAAAATGCTTCACTAGTTTCTATTGACCCAAAAACTGGTCAGGTCTTAGCAATGGTTGGTTCTAAAGATTATTTCAGTGAAGATATTGATGGTCAGTTTAATGTGGCTCTAAGTCCGCGACAACCTGGCTCATCTTTAAAGCCAATGGTTTATGCTTCCTTATTTGAAAAAGGATATAACCCTAACACACTACTCTTTGATGTGGTGACTAATTTTTCAACCTCAAGTGATACTTATACACCACATAATTACAACCTAAAAGAATTAGGCCCTGTTTCAATTAGAAAGGCCTTAGCTGGTTCTTTAAATATTCCAGCAGTGAAGGCTTTATACTTATCTGGTGTTAATAATGTTTTAAACTTACTTAATAATTCAGGGTACACCACTTTAGAGGATAGGGATCGTTTTGGACTCTCTCTAGTTTTGGGTGGTGGTGAGGTTAAACTATTAGAGCATGTTAATGCTTATTCTGTGTTTGCTCGTGATGGAGAGATACACCCAATTAGTATAATATTAAAGGTGGAAGACTCTAGTGGAGAGGTTTTAGAAGAATTTAAAGAGGAAACTAAAAATGTTTTATCTTCTAATGTTTCTAGAATGATTAATAGTATTTTAAGCGACAATCAAGCTAGATCTTATGCTTTTGGTATTAATAATCCTTTAACTCTTGGAGATAGGCCTATAGCCGCTAAAACAGGTACAACTAATAACTATAAAGATGCTTGGACTATTGGTTACACACCGTCTTTAGTTGCTGGTGTCTGGGTTGGAAATAATGATAATACTGAAATGAGAAGAGGTGCTGGAGGATCAACAGTGGCTGCACCCATTTGGAATGAATACATGAAAAGGGTTTTAGGTGATACTCCTGTTGAAGAATTTAAGAAGCCGGAAATTAAAGAAACTGGCAAAGAAATAATAGATGGAACAATTGATTTTACCAAAACGGTAAAAATAGATACCACTTCTGAATTTCTAGCTACCGAATTTACGCCTGAGAGCTTCGTAGAAGAGAAAACATTCGCTAACTATCATTCTATACTCTTTTACGTAGATAAGGAGCACCCGCTCTCTGAGAGGCCTACAAACCCAGAAAGCGATCCTCAGTTTGAAGCATGGGAAAGCGCTGTACAAGAATGGGCTGAAAATTTATCAGAAGAAGACCTACCAGAAGACAGTGATTTAGTTTTTAAAACACCTCCAACTGAAGAAGATAATATTCACTTACCAGAAAATAGACCAAACCTAGAAGTGTTAAATTTTAGTGATAATCAAACTATTAAAAGTGGTCTATTAAAAATTGATGTTAGTGTTGGAGCTCCTAGAGGAGTTGATAGGGTTGAATATTATATTAATGGCAACTTACTTGAAAACAGAGATAGCTTTCCTTTCTCTTTATCTAGAAACATTTCTTTTCTAGATAACGGTGGGCATGAACTATTAGTTAGAGTTTGTGATGATGTTGACAACTGCACAAGTGAAAAATTTAATTTCACTCTAGAATTAAATCAAAGTAATAATAATCAAGGCGCTAATATATCCCTTCTCTCACCTAGTGATGGTATGGCTTTATCTTCTATTGATTTTCCATTAAGTATTAGTTTAAACATTGATAACCCTAAAAAAGTAAGCACAATTAATGCTTATATACAAAACACAGAAGGTAATACCACAACAAAAGTGTTAACAACAACATCTCCAGGTGTTGAAAACTTAAATATTAACTGGAAAGAAAAACCAGATTCAGGTTCTTATGATTTTTGGGTAAGCGCCAACACTTGGTCAGGAGAAATAATAAGTACAAAAAAGGTTTTACTAAACGTAAACTAAAAACAATCCTATTACAAAAAAAGCAGCGACTACGCTGTTTTTTTTATTTAAATAATTATTTTATTTAAGTTTTTTTATTTATAATAATATCTAAAATGTTTTTTTATTTTACTCAAATATATTTTACCTAATTTTTTTTATTGTTTAATAGGCATAACTATATAAAGGTATGAGTTTTCTTTTTCGTTTTTTATTACACAGGGTGTATTGTTATCAACGATAAAAAGTCTAACGTTGTCTGAATTAATATTATTTAAACCATCAAGTAAATATCTAAAGTTTAAAGTTATATCATTACTTTTACCCTCTATATCTCCACTTAAATTAATAACACTTTCTCCTGTTTGTGAAGATAAAGATGAGACAATTATTTCTTTTTTATCGGGGTTAACACTTATATTAATATCATTAATTCCGCTTTTAGAAAAAATTGATGAGGCTTTTATTGCTCTAATTAACTCCTGTCTAGAAACCGTTATTTCTGTTTCTTTTTTATCGGGAATAATTTGTTTATAGTCTGGATATTGACCACTTATTAGACGTGATATTATTTTACTATCATCTAATTCAAAAACTATCTGGTTCTCACTAATATATAATTTTACTTTCTTTTCTGAGCTATCCAAGTCATCACTTAAGTTAGATGCTATTCTTAAAACTTCTTGTGCTGTTTTAGCTGGAATAATTATTTTATTGTTTTCTTCTAGGTTTTTATTTTTCTCAATACTAATATCAACTTTCTTCTCAGCTAGTCTATAACTATCTGTTGCAGCCATAAACAAGTTATCCTTACTTAACTCAAATAACACACCAGAGAGTTCAATTCTTGATTCAGATTTAGAAACAGCAAAAACTACTTGTGATAATGCTTTTTTAAATTCTACTAATGAGGTGGTAATAATATTACTATCCTCAACTTCAGGTAGTAATGGAAATTCTTTAGCAGACTCTCCTTTTATTTTTGTTTTATAATTACTACACTCAATTTTTATATTTTCATCTTTTACATCGAAAGTTATCTTTTCTTGTGGAAGAAAATTAATATATTCATTTATTATCTTTGCATCAATTGTTATTTCTCCAGGTTTTTCTATCTTTCCCCTAACACTATGAATTATACCAATCTCTAAATTAGTTGCTATAAGATCTATACTTCCTTCTTCAGCTTTTATTAAAATATTATTTAATATAGGAAGATTTACATTTTTACTTGTTATATGACTTACTATAGAAATTCCTTTTTTTAAATTTTCTTGGAGACTGATAATTTTCATATATTTTATATATTAATTATATATTAACAATAGTAATAATAAGGAGGTGGATAACTTTGTTTAAAATTATTTTATAACGATTAATAAAGATTTAAATTGATAATTTTCTTGGGGAACAACTATATAGAAACTGTGATACTTTTTGTGTATAGATGTTGATAAAAATTTAAACATATTTTTTATTAACAATTCATCCTCATCTAAACCCAGGAAATAAACAGTAAATCAACAACTAAATTTGGCTATTATTAAACAAATTCTTAATTGAGTTAACCTCTTGTTTTGTCTTCTCACTACCTTCAAGTTCTTTAGAAACCTTATTGTATGCATGCATGGCGGTGGTATGATCTCTTCCTCCTAACTCATTACCTATACTAGGATAAGAAGTGTTAAGCTCTTTTCTTATTAAATAAACAGCCATTTGTCTAGGTCTAACCAACTCTTTTTTTCTTCCCTTGCCAAGCAAGTCTTTCATAGTTATATCATAATACTTAACCACAGCCTCAATAACATTCTTAGGTGTTATAGATCTACTTTGAATATCAGTAATTAAATCATTTAAAATACTTTTCACACTTTCTAAATCTGGCTTAATGCCACGAAGTTCATGATAAGCTAAAATCTTATTTAAAGCACCCTCTAACTCCCTAACGTTATTGTGAATACAAGAGGCTATATAATTAAGAACTTCTTCATTTAGGTTTAGACCTTTTTCTCTAGCCTTTTTTTCTAAAATTGCAATCTTAGTTTCAATGTCTGGCTTACCAACATCAGCAACCATACCTGATTCAAAGCGTGATATAAGCCTTTTCTCAATAGCCGGTATTGCTTTAGGTGGTCTATCAGAAGTTAAAACTATTTGTTTATTACTCTGTTGTAATTCATTAAAGGTATGAAAAAACTCCTCTTGCGTTCCATCCTTACCACCCATAAACTGCACGTCATCAATTAACAAGATATCCACATTCCTGTATAAGTTCTTAAATTCCTTAGCTTTACCACCATGTACTGATTGTATATAGTTGTTGGTAAACTTTTCACTGGTTGTGTATAAGATCTTATCTGTTTTCTCTGAAGCCGCATTACCTATTGCTTGTAGTAAATGAGTCTTACCAAGACCAACTCCTCCATATATAAAAAGAGGATTATAAACATCCCCTAACTTTCTTATGACAGCCTGACAAGCTGCGTGGGCCAACTCATTACTTTTTCCAACAATAAAATTTTCAAAAATATATTTAGAATTTAAGCCGTATCTATTAATATTGTTAGTTGATCTAAGTGTCTTGTTGGTTTTTATATTTGTTTTAATAGGCTCCGACCTACTTTCACTGTTTTCCTGTTTTGTGTTAGAACTTGTATTAGAGTTGTCTTTTGGATTTTCTGAGTCTTTTCTTAATTCTACCTTATAGATAATATCATTTATCTTTTGGCCACTAACATTTTCTAAAGCTTTCCATACCTTTTTGTGATATTTATTTTCAATCCACCTCTTAACAAAACTATTTGGAACGCAAACAATTACCCTTCCACTTTCAAAGGAAGAAACAAATGTGTCTTTAAACCAAGTAATAAAATTAGCTCTTGATAGACTAATTTCAATCTCTCCTAACACCGCTTGCCAAACTCTGTTTTTATCCATAGGAGTATAAGTTAATTTACCCTTTTATTATATTAGAGTTTTAAATATAACTCAACAATAAGCCTGTTTATAATATGTTAATAGTAAGTTGATAATTTTGCAAGTTTAATTAGCGAAATAGTTGACCTTTTTTTATTTCAATGATAGTATGTTTTTAGATAGCCAGTAATATGGTTATATTTTTATTAAAGATTGTAAATGTATGCCAAAAAGAACATATCAGCCAAATAAACGTAGAGCCAGTAAAAAGCATGGTTTTATGAAAAGAATGGCTAACAGAGTAGGGAGAGGAATCTTAAAGAAAAGAAGGGATAAAGGAAGAAAAGTTTTATCTAAATAAAACTTTTTCTTTTTATATGTTAAAAAAAACTCATTCAATTAGAAAACAAACAGAAATTAAAGTAATTTTTAAGTTGGGGAAAACTTGTAAAACTAAAGGGTTGTTACTTAAGGTTAAAGATAACAATCTAAAGAAATACAGGATGACTGTTGTTGTTGGCTCAAAGGTATTTCCAAAGGCTGTTAATAGGAATAAAGTTAAAAGACAGGTTAAAGCCTTTTTTCTAGAAGAAATAAAAAAGAATGATCAGCAAAAAGATTTTATATTTGTAGCCTTACCTGAGATAAAAGAATTAAACACTCAAGAATTAAAGCTAAGTGTTAAAAAACTTATAAGCCAAGTATGAAATATATAAGTTATTACCTTAAAAAACTATTAATAGGATTTATAAAACTATATCAGAAAACATTGTCTTTTGATCACAGCCCCTTAAAAGTTTTTTATCCACATGGTTTTTGTAGGTTTAACCCTACCTGCTCTCAGTATAGTATAGAAGCTATTGATAAATATGGACCTATAAAGGGTGGTCTTAAGGCTACATGGAGAGTTTTAAGGTGCAATCCTTTTAATAAAGGAGGAAATGATCCTCTGAAATAAGATAATTTTTAAATTAACAACATGATTCAATTATTTAACCAATTTTTCTACGAACCAATCTTCAATTTAGTTATTTGGCTATATAACATTATCCCTGGTGATAACCTGGGATTAGCTATAATTGCCTTAACTATCATTATTAAGTTGATTTTATTGCCTTTATCTCAAAAATCAATTAAATCACAAAAAGCATTACAGGAAATACAACCAAAAATTGATGAATTAAAGAAGAAATATAAAGATAATAAGGAGGAAATGGGCAAGGCAATGATGAATTTATATAAAGAGCATAAAGTTAACCCTTTTTCATCTTGTTTGCCACTTTTAATACAACTACCATTTTTATGGGCTGTTTTTAGGGTTTTTAGAGATGGTGTTGAAAACAACCTATCCTTAGTATATCCCTTTATCGAAACACCTGAGTCAATTCAAAGCATGTGGTTAGGTATAAACTTAGCTGAAAGAAGTATTGTTTTAGCTCTTTTAGCAGGTGCTGCTCAGTTTTGGCAAGCGAAAATGATGATGGCTAAAAAGCCTGAAATAAAGACTAAAGGCAGTAAAGACGAGGGTATGGCTGCTATTATGAGCAAGCAAATGGTGTATTTCATGCCTGTAATCACAGTTTTTATTGGTTTAAGCCTTCCTGGTGGTTTAACACTGTACTGGTTTCTAATAACACTACTCACAGCGCTGCAGCAATTAGTTGTGTTTAAACAGAAGGAAAAGAATAAAGAAAAAGATCTTGTAATTGAAGGTGAAGTAAAAGAATCTAAAAGTGATAATGAGAACAAGAAAATTGAAGAATAAAAAGATTATATGAATAAAAAAACTAGTTAAACACTAGTTTTTTTGTATTGAAAATTTAGCTAATATTAAAGAAATACTCTGTTTTTACCTACTATTATATTTACCTTTTTTCCGCTCATACCTAAAGAGCAAGGAAGGTCGATCTGTGTGGAGTTATCCAGGGTAATATAGCTTTTGTCAGCACCAGATACTTTTATCTTTTTAGCGGGCACAAAGCTGTGTCCTTTACTCTCTATGTAAATATGTAAATATTCATCTCTAGGATCAATCTTTTTTGGTAGCAGTTTAGAAATATTAAAAGTGGGCATGTTAATAATGTAGACAGACCCCTTATCACTACTTTCAAGTTTATAACTATCTTCTATACTTATTGAAACATTTTTTAATAAAACCTCCGCCTGAGACAAGAAAAAATAATTATTTGCTTTAGCCACTTTAATGCTTTCAGTCCTTCTAGCAAGTAAAATATTACAAGCGTCTGTATAAGATTTAATACCTAAACTTAGCCCAATTTGACTACTTTCAACAGGTATAAAAGAAAGAAAAATTTCATCTAAAAAGAATGAAACTTCTTTGGCTAATAAAGTTTTTAGAACCTTATTAAAGCTTCCGTCATTTCCTACTACAACTAAAGTACGAGCGCCTCTTTTAATTTCACTCCAAATAGCATTATCTATATTTTTTAAGTTGCTAAGCCTAATGATTTTTCCACTTAAACCTAAATCAGTTATACGAGTCTCTATTTTGTTTACTGTTTTATTATACTTACTTTTTCCAAGAAAATCATCATATATATAAAGGTGCATATATTATTATTTACTATTATTCTTGTCAGAGCTTGTATTTTTATGCTCTTTTTTAGACTCTTCTTCTCTAGTTTCGTGCATTGCAAAATTACCATTAACCTTAGCCCCTTGGCTAATAGATATTTCAGCACAAACAACATCACCTTTAACTGAAGCAGTTTTACCTAGCGAAAGGGCCTTATCTATATTAACATTACCATCAACAGAACCATTAATAATCGCTTCTTTGGCTTTTACATTCGCTTTTACCTTCGCCTTCTCACCTATTAAAAGACTAGAGTCTGTTTTTATTGACCCTTCTAGAGATCCTTCAATAATTATATTTCCCTTACCATGAAAGTTTCCTTTTACCTTAATAGCAGGTCCAATCACAGTTTCCGCGTCTTTAATGTTTTCAAAAGACTTATCTTTGTTGCCAAACATAAATTTTAGTTTAAAGTATTTATTTAATATTTATATTATAGTTAAGAAAAAGCAAAATGTCAAAGAAAAACTTGATTATTAAAGAGATATAAGTTATATTAAATATGTTTTGTTTCCATAGTTTAATGGATAAAACAAGAACCTCCTAAGTTCTAGATCCAGGTTCGACTCCTGGTGGAAACACAATGAGTTATTTAAAATAAAATAAATATGAAGTTATATGTTTTATAAACATAAAAAAACGACTTTAGTCTAGAGAAACCTGGACTAAACTCTAAATTATTTATGAAGAAAAAATGAAATTATAAAGAAATTACAAAAAAAGAAGAAAAAAAGAGGTAAATTATAATATATAAATAATATAAGGCATTACAGCTATAACTTAAAAAATAAAATATTATAAATATAAAAAAGTAAATTATATATCACTCTATGTAAAAACAGATCGCTACTTACTTTAACATAATTATATTTATATATAACATGCATACAAGATTTGAGAAATAGCAATAATAAGGAAAATAAAGAAAGAGTGATATTTAGGCTGTATAATAACAAGCAAGGCTCTCAGCTAGCTTGTGTGGCTATTTTTATATGTTTGACCTGATTAATATTAGAATATATAATACATTAACTAAGTTCTTTAAAGAACTAGTTTTTATTAAGGGCCCATAGCTCAGTTGGTTAGAGCGCTTGCATGGCATGCAAGAGGTCGCTGGTTCGAATCCAGTTGGGTCCACAATTACAAGACTTTTAATTCTTTAAAGATCTAAAGATCATATTTATATAATATTATTTTAATAATTCGTTCTTTAAAGAACATAAAGTTTTAAAGCAGTACATAAAGAAAAAATGAAGAAAAGGTGAAGAGAAAATAAAGGATAAATAAAATGTGGGACTTTAGTCCAGGTTTCTCTGGACTAAAGTGTATAAGCTCTAGATATTTAAGTCCAGGTTTCTCTGGACTAAAGTTTTTTACTAATACTAGTAATATTTACATATTTATCAATTTGTGGACAAAGTATTGATAAGTTTCTAATAAATTTGCATTTTTATAAAAACAAGAATATAATTAATATAATTGTAAAATAATTAATTTTAATAATATGTACGATACTATAATTATAGGTTCAGGTCCTGCTGGTATGACAGCGGCTATATATGCCTCAAGAAGAGAGATGGATACTTTAGTTATTGGTAAAGAGATGGGTGGCCAACTAGTTTGGGCATCTGATATTGAAAACTATCCAGGATTCAAAAGTATTAATGCTTTTGAGCTTATTCAAAAATTACAAGATCAAGTTAGCTCCTTGGGTGTAGAAATAAAGACTGCTGATGTTAAAAAGATTGAAAAGCAAGCAGATGGCACTTTTAAGATATTCACAAGTAAAGATGTGTTTGAGTCTAGGACTGTAATTATAGCTATGGGACTTTCTCCGCGAAGATTAGCCATAAAAGGAGAGGAAGGCTTTAGTGGGAAAGGTGTTTCTTATTGTGCTAACTGTGATGGACCATTCTATAAGGACAAGGTTGTTAGTGTTATTGGTGGAGGAAACTCCGCTTTAGATGCAGCTGAAATCATGTCTAAAATAGCTAGAAAAGTATATTTAATACATAGAAGAGATGAATTTAGAGCTTTTGAGGCTTTAGTTAAGGAGGTAGAAGAAAGAGAAAATGTTGAAATTATATTAAATTCTAGTCCTAAAGAGTTTCTTGGAAAGGAAAAGCTTGAAAGTATGATTGTTGAAAATTTAAAAACTAAGGAAACTAGAATTATTGATATAGATGGTGCTTTTGTGGAGATTGGGAGAATTGCCCACACCGACCTTTTAGAGGGCTTAATTGACAGGAACGAGAAGAAAGAGCTGGTTGTAGATGATTTAACTAGAACTAGGACAGAAGGGCTTTACGCTTGTGGAGATGTTACTCAAGTTGAGTTTAAGCAAATTCCTATTGCTATGGGTCAAGCTACTGTTTCAGCCCTTAGTGCTTATCAGTACTTACAAACAATAGACTCTGAAAAAAACAGCAAGTAAATAACTTAGAGTTTTATATAAAGACTTCTTTTTATAAGAAGTCTTTTTTTGTTTTTAATTTTGTAAAGTGATATAATATAAAAAAGAATTGAGCGTATTAATAAAGATAAAAAAATATGGGAAAAGATAAAATGGTTCACCTGATAGCTATAAACATGGGTTATGGGCATCAAAGGGCTGCCTACCCCCTTATCGATATCAGCACTGAAGGTATAGTTAATATTAATGACTATGAAGGGATAGATCCAAAAGAAAAGAAGTCTTGGCATAAGGGTAGAAAATGGTATGAAATTATTTCTTATTTTAAAAAAGTTCCTTTTTTAGGTGCTCTAGTTTTTAATATAATGGATTATTTTCAAAGAATAGCTCCATTTTACCCTAGAAGAGACCTGTCAAAACCATCTGCTCAACAAAGATATTTCTATAAAAAAGTTAAAGCAGGCACTGGCAGGAAATTAATCAATAGACTAAACGAGAACCCACTTCCTTTTGTTACAACCTTCTTTGTACCAGCATATTTTGCTGAACATTATAATTATAAAGGTGATATTTACTGTATAGTTTGTGATGCAGATATATCTAGAGCCTGGGCACCACTCAAACCTAAAACTTCAACTGTAAAATATTTAGCCCCAAATAAAAGGGTAAAAGAAAGATTGAAACTATATGGAGTTAGAGAGAAAAACATTGATATTTCAGGCTTTCCTCTACCAAAGGAAAACATTGGAGGTAGAAATAAAAGCACTTTAAAGAGTGATTTAAGAAAAAGATTATATATGTTAGACCCTAAAGGAGTTTATAGAAAAAAATATTCTAAGCTTATTAGTGAGTACTTAGGGCCAATAGAAGATATAAAGCAACCTGAAAGACCTCTAACCATCACTTTTGCTGTAGGAGGTGCCGGCGCGCAAAGAGAGATGGGTGTAAATATTGTAAAGAATTTAAAGGAAAAAATCACTAATGGTGAAATTATGGTAAATTTAGTAGCTGGTAGTAGAGATGATGTTTATAAGTGTTTTTCTAAAGCTTTAAAAGACATAGGATTGTTAGACTCCAAAAATATTAAAATAATATTTAACAAAGATAAGGTTAAATATTTCTCACTTTTTAATAAAGCACTTAGAGATACTGATGTTTTATGGACAAAACCTTCAGAGCTAACTTTTTATAGTGGTTTAGGGATTCCTATTTTAATGTCAGAACCTATAGGATCTCAAGAGCATTATAATAGAGAGTGGTTAATTGCTATTGGTGCTGGAATTGACAGTAAAAAGGTGGCACATGTTAATGAGTGGTTATTTGATTGGTTAAATTCTGGCTGGTTAGCTGAAGCAGCTATGCAAGGCTATTTAGATGCTCCTAATATGGGGGCATATAATATAGAAGATATAGTTTTGAAAAATAAATCAAAAGAAATTGACGATGTTCACTTATTGTAATTATATAAAATAAATAAAAATTATGACTTGGTTAATGGTGGCTATAATAGCGTATTTTTTGCTAGCTTTAGTGAATATATTTGATAAATTTCTACTTGAAAACGTTATTAATAGTAGTAGGGCTTATACTTTTTTAGTTGGAGTACTAGGTATGGCAGTTTTTGTTTTGTCCCCGTGGTTTTTAAAATGGCCTGGAACAGAGCTATTTCTTTTTAATCTTTTAGTGGGAACCCTTTTCCCTGTAGCTTTGCTGTTTTTCTATGCTGCTTTAAAAAAAGGTGAGGCTTCAAAAACTTTACTATTAGTGGGTGGCGCTGTTCCTGTTTTTACTCTTATATTTTCATTAATACTTTTAAATGATAGTTTTAGCTCAAGGCAGTGGCTAGCGCTTACTTCTTTACTTCTAGGAACAATAATTATCTCTTGGCTACCTGAAAAGCAAAACTTTTGGTATAAAGCCTTAGAAATATTAAAAATAAACAGAAAAAAAGCATATAAAGGGCTAATATTAGCATCTTTAGCTGGTATCTTTTTTGCTTTGTTTTTTATTGGATCTAAAGAAGCTTTTAACAATCAAGAGTTTTTTAGCGCCTTTATTTGGATAAGAGGTGGCAGTTTTCTGTTTGTATTGTTTCTTTTATTTCATTATAGATCAAGAAAAGAGATATTTAAAAACATAAAAGTCTTAAAAACAAAAAAAGGCTCACTGTTTGTTGCTAACCAAGGGCTTGCAGCAGGAGGATTTTTAATGCAAAACTATGCTATTAGCTTAACCTCTGTGGCTCTTGTTAACGCCCTACAAGGTGTTCAATATGTCTTTATTATTATAATAGGTGTGGTGGCAACACTATTTTATCCTAAATTTTTAACTGAAAATATTTCCAAACCAATAATAATACAGAAATTATTTGCTGTTATATTGATTGCTTTTGGTCTTTACCTTATTGCTTATGCCTAGAAAAATTAATATGAAAATAATTTTAATATTAATAATTATTTTAGCAAGCTCAATCTTTATATATTTAGCAAAAACAGCTAAATATCATCCTCAAAATCCTAACTTAAAATCTAGTGAAGGCTTTTTTGGTGTTACCTTTTCAGATAAATTTGCTAAAGAGTTAAACCTTGACCCAATAAAGGCTCATCAAGATATTATTAATGATCTTCAAGTAAAATATATTAGATTACCAATATACTGGGACCAGGTTGAGAAAAAAGAAGGTAGTTTTAACTTCTCTCAATACGACAAAATACTTAAAGATGGACAAAAAAACAATGTTAAATACATTCTTAGTGTTGGTTACAGATTGCCAAGATGGCCAGAATGTCATTTTCCTGAGTGGATGAGTGAAGAAGATATAAAAAATAAAGACGAAAGAGTTCTAACTTATCTTGAGAAGACAGTGAATCACTTTAAAGAATATGATAATGTTATCTATTGGCAAGTAGAGAATGAACCATTTCTAAATAGCTTTGGAATATGCCCAAAATATGATGAAAAACTATTACTGGAAGAAGTTGATCTAGTGAAGAGCCTTGATGAGAGAAAAATAATTATTTCTGCTTCAGGAGAACTAGGTGGTTGGAGTAAGGAAAATAAAATAGCAGATATATTTGCCACAACTCTATACAGAGTAGTATATAATCCTGTTCTTGGTTATTTTAGGTATCCTTTGCCTCCTTGGTTCTACAAGGTTAAAGCTAAGGCTAATGGAATTGATATTAATGAAAGTATTTTAATTGAATTACAGGCTGAGCCGTGGATTAAAAACGGAACTTTAGCTGATGTTGAATTTGATGAATATAATAAATCTTTTAGTATTGATCAATTTAAAGCTAATACAGATTATGCTACCAGAACTGATTTTAAACAAGTATATTTTTGGGGTGTAGAGTGGTGGTATTTGCAAAAACTACAAGGAAATAGTGATTATTATAATTTAGCTAAAGAAATATTTAATAATTAATTATGAAATTATCAATTGTTATCCCTACTCTAAATGAAGAAAAATATATATTAGATTTACTTAAATCTATTAAAGAACAAGAATATAATAACTTGGAGATTATAGTATCAGATGGTGACTCAGAAGATAATACGGTTAAGATAGCTAAAGAAAATAATTGTAAGGTAATAATTAGCAAGAAAAGACACCCATCTCATCAAAGAAATCAAGGGGCTAAAATTGCTGACGGAGAGTTCATATTGTTTTTAGATGCAGACACCAGGCTACCTAAAATGTTTTTAAAGAACATTATTAATGAATTTGAAAATAGAAAACTTCTTGGAGGTGGTTTTTATATAAAAATAGAAAAAAAGAAACTTAAGTATTTAATTTTAAGTAAAAGTCTAAACTTTATCTTTAAAATATCTCAAAGAATCATTCCTAGTAATATTGGTATAGCTATTATTGTTCAAAAACACATTCACAAGAAGATAAATGGCTTTGATGAGGGTATCTACATTGGAGAGGATTATGACTATAGCAAAAAGGTTTTTAAAAAAGGAAAGTTTAGAATGTTGAAATCTTCTTATATAAAATATTCACCTCGTAGACTAGAAAAAGAAGGATACTGCACAGTTATACTTAAATGGCTAAAAGCAGCTTTGTACTTTCTTTTTGTAGGCCCAATTAGAAAAAAGATTGTTAAATATGATTTTGGTAAATATTAAAATTGATACATTATTTTAAACTGAGTTAAGTATAAATTAGTTGTTAATTAAAATTAAATAAAATGGAACAGCAAGAGGGGTTTATACCAAGAATGCCAAGGAAAAAATCCTTGAATGTTCAGTCAGAAAAAGTGCGTACTAGACGCTTAAAGGATTGGATGCATCTTCTAAGTGCTTTACCTTATTGTGAAAAGATAAAGGATTATAGGAAAATTGTGGATTATGCTGGTTTTGTGTATGATCAAATGCAGGTTTTTGAAAAATCAGCCTTTATTTACGCACTAAATTATGATGCTAGCTACCAAAAAGACATTTATATTATTTTGTATTTTTGTTTTCTAAAGGATGGTAGATTTACTATTGTTTATGATGGAAATGTAGAAACCGCTAAAAAATGCGAAGATGACATTGCAAATAGTTTATATGAAAACAGCAATGAAAGCGCAGAGACTTGGGTAAAAGGCTATAGAGTGGTGGTAAAAATAATTGAAAAAGCATTTCACTTTAAAGTTCCCAAGGTTCCAAGGAGGTAAACTCCTAATTTAAAACAAAAGCAGATAATACGTCTGCTTTTTTATGTGAGTCTTATTAAAAAAACCATCAATTATAAGAGATAAACCTGTTATTTATGCAAGGACTGCCTTCAAGTCTATAGTTTGTTTATCATTTAAGATAATCCTTATAATTATTTATATTCACTTTTAAATATATTTTAACTTAATAAAAAACAGCCCAAGGATGGACTGTTTTCTTAGTATGTGAGCGGGTAGGGGGAATCGAACCCCCATCTTCAGCTTGGAAGGCTGACATAATGAAACCATTATACGATACCCGCAATATTTAATATACTAGCTAAATTAATTATTTTGGTCAATAGCTTTATCCTCTCTTCTATCAATTGTAAATGAGTAAGCAAATAAGTATATTGAAATTAATATAATCACTATACTAATTATCTGTGGCCAACGCATAGAACCTAAAACTAAAGTAGAATCTAATCTTAAAAACTCAAGTAAATACCTTAAAACAGAATATAGAAATAAGTAAAGTGCACTTATTCTTATAAACACAGTTTTCTTAAATACGCTTTTCTTTAAAATATATAAATGAATAGAAAATAATATTAAAAAGATAAGTAAGTTACCTAAAGATTCATATAAGAAAGTAGGGTGAAAATACTGATCAGAAATATATGCTATTGGTCTATTGATAATATCTATTGGTATAGCCCAAGGAGCCTTGCTAGGAAGCCCAAAGAGCTCTTGGTTAAAGTAATTGCCCCAACGACCAATAAACTGTCCTAGAGCTAGTCCAGGAGTGATAATGGCTGTTAGTTTCCAAAAAATATTGCTGTATTTTTCATTTATTTTCTTAGAAAGGTTCTTTGAAAAGAAATATAAAGTAATTATACCTGCAATAATAGCTCCATGAATAGCTAGCCCTCCTTGCCATACTTTAAGTATAGCTAAGGGATTGTTTTGGTAATAGTTGAAATCAATTATTAGCTCATATAATCTAGCGCCAATGATCCCAAAAAGAATCATCCAAAAAGCTAGATCGATAATTATATTAGTTTCAATTTTATACCTCTTTGCTAAGTAGATGATAAATAAAAGGCCAGCAAGAATTGCTGACATCATAAAGAAACCATACCAGTAAATAGTGATTGGTCCTATACTTAGTAATATTGATTCAGGTTGAAAATTATGAAGAAAGTTTATCATAAATTGGTGCGGACGGAGAGACTTGAACTCTCACGGGTTGCCCCACTTGGTCCTAAGCCAAGCGCGTCTACCAATTCCGCCACGTCCGCAATATTGTTATTGTTATCTAAATTTATATTTTTGTCAACAATTTTATTATAGCAAAAAATATGTTATATTTATACTAGTCTAATAATACTTTAAAATATATCATTATGGCAAAGAAAAAATTTATTATGTTCTTTGATGAGCTCGGCATTAAAGATGTTCCTCAAGTAGGAGGAAAGAATGCATCACTAGGAGAGATGTATCGCAAACTAACAAAAAAAGGAATTAATGTTCCTGGAGGTTTTGCTACCACTGCTTGGTCTTATAGGTATTTTATAGAGCAAACTGGATTAAAGGAAAAAATAAGAGAAATTTTAGAAGACTTAAATGCTCATGATGTTGAAGAGTTAATGAAAAAAGGTGGACAGGTTAGAAAGGCAATACTTAGTAAAGATTTACCTAAAGAGTTTGAGGAAGAAATATCTAAAGCTTATAAAAAACTATCTAAAGAAAATAAAGTTGCAAATTTAGATGTAGCTGTTAGATCTTCTGCTACTGCTGAAGATTTACCAGATGCTTCCTTTGCTGGACAACAAGAAACATTTTTAAACATTAGAGGAGAAAAAGACTTGCTTGTAGCGGTAAAGAAATGCATTGCTTCTTTGTTTACCAATAGAGCTATTTCATATAGAGTAGATAAAGGCTTTAGTCATTTTGATATTGCCTTATCTGTGGGTGTGCAGAAAATGGTACGTTCAGACTTAGCTGCTTCAGGAGTAATGTTTACTATTGATACTGAGTCAGGTTTTCAAAACGCAGTGCTTATAAACTCTATTTATGGTTTAGGTGAAAATATTGTACAAGGAAAGGTTAATCCTGATGAGTATTATGTTTTTAAACCAACTGGAGCTATTATCTCAAAGTCAATTGGAAAGAAGGCTTTACGTATGGTTTATAACAATAAAGGAAAAAAACCTGTTAAAGATGTTAGAGTTCCAGTTAAAAAACAACAAGAAGCCTCTATAAGCGATGAACAAGTAAAAACCCTAGCTAAGTGGGCAGTGATGATTGAGAAGCACTATGGGCATCCTATGGACATTGAGTGGGGCTTGGATGGTAAGGATAATAAACTATACATACTTCAAGCTAGACCAGAAACAGTACAAAGTGTTAAAGATGTTAATTTCTTAGAAAGCTATAGATTAAAAGAAAAAGGAGAAGTAGCGATAAAAGGTCAAAGTGTTGGTAATAGAATTGGTGCTGGAGTAGCAAATAAGATAATGGACATAAAAGACATTAAAGATTTTAAACCAGGTCAAGTCTTGGTAACTGATATGACAGATCCTGACTGGGAACCAATTATGAAAATAGCTGCAGCTATTATTACTGATAAAGGAGGTAGAACTTGTCATGCTGCTATCGTTTCTAGAGAACTAGGCATACCTTGTATTGTTGGAACAGAAACTGGATCTAAAGATCTTAAACCTGGTAAAGAATATACGGTTAGTTGTGCTGAAGGTGAGGTGGGTATAGTTTATGACGGTAAACTTAAATATGAAGTTAATAAAACTAATATTAAATCTCTAAAACGTCCTAAAACTAAAATGATGATGAATATAGGAGAGCCAGACTTCTCTTTCCTTAACTCTTTTATACCTAACGACGGCGTTGGTCTAGCTAGACTAGAGTTTATTATTAGCAATCATATTAAGATTCATCCTTTAGCCTTAGTTAATCACAATAAACTAAAAGATAAACAATTAAAAAAGAAAATAGATAAGTTAACTGTAGAATATAAAGATAAGAAAAAGTTTTTTGTAGATGAGTTAGCAGAAGGTATAGGTATGATTACAGCTGCTTTTTACCCTAAAGATGTAATTGTGAGACTTTCTGACTTTAAAACCAATGAATATGCTAATTTAATTGGCGGTGAAGATTACGAACCTAAAGAATCTAACCCTATGATTGGTTGGAGAGGAGCATCTAGATACTACTCAAAAGAATTCCTACCTGCCTTCAAGCTAGAGCTAGAAGCACTAAAAAAAGTTAGAAATAAAATGGGACTTAAAAACCTAAAAATAATGGTACCATTTTGTAGAACAGTTGAAGAAGGAAAAAAGGTTTTAGAGATTATGGAAAAGCATGGTTTAAAACAAGGTAAAGATGGTTTAGAGGTTTATGTTATGGCTGAGATTCCTGCTAACATCATTCTAGCTGATGAGTTTGCTAAAATATTTGATGGTTTTTCAATAGGTTCTAATGACTTAACTCAGTTAACATTAGGAATTGATAGAGATGCTGGAGGAACGCTTGATGTTGCTGGAGTTTCTAATGAGAAAAATGAAGCCGTGAAAAGGTCTTTATCTACTCTAATTAGAGCAGCTAAAAAACACAAAAGAAAAGTAGGAATATGTGGACAGGCTCCAAGTGATTTTCCAGAGATTGTTAAGTTCCTAGTTGAAGAAGGTATTGATTCTATTTCTTTAATTTCTGACACAGTTATTAAAACAACCATGACAGTAAATAAGAAAGAGGAAGAGATGAAAAAGAAAAAAGGTAAAACCATAATAGGTAAGTTGGGATTATTCTAAAAACTTAAATATAGATAAACAAAAACAGACAAACAAAAACAGACAAACAAAAAACTCGCTATTAAGCGAGTTTTTGTTTATGTAAAAGACAATTAATTTTACTTCAAAACTTCTATCTTTAATCTTTTAAGACCAAAAGCTCTAGCTTCTTTATACTCATCTTTTTTCATAGCAATATCTACACGGTAATGATAACGGCTATTCATTCTGTCTGTTACCATACACTGACCAAATCCTTCTACATTTAATCTTGTACCTAAAGGAACAAAGTTGGCAGCACAGCGCTTATACCCCTTCTCTAAGGCCATACAGATGTTCTCACCATTAGCTGAGATACAAGGATCACCCCAACATTGATTAACATCACCAGTGTTATAGGCGGTAACTGGCATAGTTCTGCTGTATACTACCTCATATTGTTTATTAGGACTCTTAGGTAGTTTGTTAAGAAACTTAGGTGCTTCTTCTTTTTGAATTCTTGGTAAGAATACATCTAAATTACCTTTTGCTTCTCCTTGAGCTAAAATAGGTGCTGGAAAAAACAAAAAGTTAAAAACAAAAGTAGTCATTGTCCATGACACTATTATTTTTTTTATGTCTGCTGATTTCATATTCATATATTTTCTTAATTAAAAAACCCCTACAATACATAGGTATAAGCAGGGATTTTTAAGTTTCCTCTCTTTATAGCACACTAAAATAAACTTGTCAAGCTTTTTTATGCCATTTACCTCTTGACAACAATCAATATTAATGATATAGTGTAATATAAAATAAGAATATAGTAGAAACCAAAAAAAATGATGTTATGAAAAATTTATTTTATTACTTGATCGTTACAACTTTATTTGCACTCACTTTCGCTTCATGTTCAACCTATAAGTATGAACTAGGTAGTATGAGCGCTGAAGATCATAAAGACAAAGTTGCCTTTCTTAACAAACAAGAAAAAGAACAGTTAAGAATGAGAAAAGGGCAAGCTCGTAGAGCCCCTGGAAGTGAAGATGACCTTTTAGCTGAAGTAGACAAGAATAGTTTACTTCGAATAAAGGAAAGTCGTTCAAAAGTTATGGAGAACATGGCTCAGCAAACTGAAAAAAGAAGCATCCGTGTTAAATCACATGATGGTTATGAAGCTGCCTACTTTTACCAAGCGGTAAATGGAGCTCAGGTTCAAGCAGTAGAGACGGAACAAGGTTCTCAGATGAATCTCCTTCTTATGAATAAGACGCGCAAGAGAACTTCATATAGTTCTGTTGATCCTTATTCTGTTGATGTGAAGATTTACCTAGTTGAACCCAGGGAAGCAAAACCAGGGTTCTCACTTAGGGATGCAAAGATTATCAGGCAAGTTTCTGCCACAAGATTGGAAGCTGAAGGTAAAAGAGTGCTACAACTGCCTTTAGGTTTTTATGTCGTAGACTTTGTCTATAAAGGTAAAAGCCAAGGAGTTAAACCAGTATCATTGGTGCCACAACATAAAGTTGATGTTACACCAGAAGATCTAAGAGGTACAAATTATACCTCTAAAGACATTGGTAATTATGCTTATGTCGAGTTATAAAAAATAAAAGGCCCCTTTTCAAAAAAAGAAAGGGGCCTATTTTTATACTTAAAATCTATTTATTACCCTCCACTACCAACCGAACCACCACTACTACCAGTTCCTGCTGACATTGGTAAAGAAGTAAATATAAACCAAGTAACAGCATAAGCGGACAATATAATAACTAACCCTATCACAGCATTAGATATATTCTTTTTAGCTTTAGTGATTTGTTCCTCATTACCTCCAGCAGTCATCCACTGATATCCAGCTATAATTATTAATACTATAAATATCATAGCTAAAAGGCTTAAAGCAGTAAATATAACTCTGGCAACGATATCAGAAACTCCTGTTGAGCCTGAAACTTCAGTGTAACCACTAGTGCCTCTAAAAGCGTCAGCCTGGTTTTGTACATCTTCAGTATTTTGCAAGGCAGGAGCTTGGGCGAAAACTACACTGGTGCTTAAAACGAACATGCTTAGAAATATAACTGATATAATTTGTATTTTTTTAAATAGTTTCATATAAATAATTAAAATAATAATTGAGAAGAAATTAATTCCCAAATAGCATAAGCACCAACAACCACAATTAATCCTATTATAGAGGATTTTATGGAGCTTTTAGCTTCAGAAACCTTTTCTTGGTTTCCACCTGCTGTCATCCATTTGTAACCAGCTAATATTATTAATATAATAAAAATAATTCCCAAAAAACTAAGCAGTATACTCACAGCTTGACCAATAATCATTGATAAAGTCCATTGATCAGCTTGAGCGTAAGCCCCTTCCTCACCTGAGCCAACTGTTTCTAGTCTTTCCATTGGATTATTGCTATTTGCTTCTTGTGCAAAAACAAAATATGGTAAAACTAAAAGTGATAGTAGTACAAAAAGGAAAAATACTTGTTTTAAAATGTTAATGTTTAATTTCATAAACTTATTGATTATATTCTAAAGTTGAGTTGGTATTAATAAAGAAACTAAATACAGCTACACTAATAGCATAAGCTGTTAATACAAGAATCAAACCAATTATAGCGTTTTTAAGTAAATCTTTAGCTTGACTAACAGCCTCGGGATTACCATGAGCGGTCATCCATTTAAATCCAGCATATATCATTATTATTATAAAAATAACACCTAAAAATGATAAAACAACATTTATAATAGTTTGTATTAAAGAGTTAATATTATTACTCTCATCTTGAAAAAAACCAGCTCCTTCAGCTGTCTGAGATAAAGCGCTGGTGCTGGTCTCATTAAAAGCATCACTAATATCAGCCGCTTTAACTGGTGTAAAAACTGTTACAGCTATTATTGTTATAAGTATTGTTAAAAGGAGTTTTTTCATCTAATTAATTAGTTAAAGTTTGATCAGCTAAGAGAGATGTGACAAGAACGGTAATAGCATAAGCAGCTAAGACAATTACTAGTCCAATAATAGAGTTTTTTAATCTTTCACGAGCTTGTTGCACTTGTTCTTGGTTGCCTCCGGCAGTCATCCACTGGTAACCAGCTACAATTATTAATACAAAAAAGATTACACCTAGAAATGATAGAATTATACCTATAATTTGAGAAATAGCAGTATTAATTGAGTCTGAGCTGCTAAATAAAGTACTAGTAAAACCTCCTGATTCAGCACTTGTCTTTAAACCGCTACTTTCATCAAAGTCATATTCTTGAGCTAAACTTAATTTGTTAGGCAAAAAAACTAAACCAGCTATTAAAATGTAAAATATTTTTTTTAGTTTCATGTTTTTAACTTGTAAGAATATCCCCAATAAATGATGTTATGGCATAAGAAGCAAAGACTATAACTAAACCTATAACAGCAGAAGTAATTAATTTTTTAGCTTTTGTTACTTGCTCGGCGTTACCTCCAGCAGTCATCCACATAATACCACCTGCAATTGTAAGCACTAGAAAGATTACTCCTAGAAAAGAAAGAGCGGTACCTATAATAGTACCAGTTTTAGTAGCCAAAAAACCAGAAGCTGCACCTGAACCTATACCAATTTCATTAACACTCAAAGCACTTTCAACTTTTGGATTTTTAGTAGACTCTTTTAAGCCGTAATCATTACTTTGATCCTCTTGAGCTACTACAGCAAAGATTGGTAGTAGTATAAAAATGATTAAGATGTATAAAATCTTTCTTTTCATAACTTTTTATTAATATCACTCCTATAAATACAAATAGATTATATTTATAGGAGTGATTCCTCCTTATTAAAAAAAGGAGGAATCATTTTCTAAAATCGATTCTAGAAACTAATATTGAATATTACTAATTTCCAGTTGCATTTACCAATTGTTCTAGGACAAACGTAGCAATACCCCAAGCGGCTAACACAATTACTAAACCAATTACACCTGAACCCAGTAGTTTTTTAGCTTCACCAACTTTTTCTTCATTACCTCCTGCAGTCATCCATTTGAAACCACCAACTAAGATGATTCCTACAGCGATAATACCAAGGAATAACATGGCTACATTAATAATTTGACCAACAGTTTCTCTTGGATCTTTGTTTCCTAGCTCAATACTGTTCTCAACTTCGTTTGTTCCTACGTCTAAAGCATTAACTTGTGCAATACCTAAAACTGGAACAAGAATCAAAGCTACCATTGCAAATGATAGCAGATTTTTTACTAAAAATTTTTTCATAATTCACCACCTCTCTAGCTTAAAGTTTTATTTTTATATTCTAATTTTACCATGATTTAAATCTAAAGACAAACAATTTTGTATATGATAAACTAAAATAAAAAGATTTAAGAAAACTACAATTAAAATATGAAAAAGAAAAACATACTCATCACTTTATTACTTTTAGGTTTTTTAATTTTTTTGTTTTTTCTAAACAACAGTTTTGATTATTTGGATCCTGATTTACCTTGGCACTTAAAAGCAGGTGAGGATATAATTGAAGATCAGGGAGTGAGCACCGCTAATAATTATAATTATACCCTAGGTAATATTGAGTGGGTAAATCACGAGTGGTCACTGGATACTCTTTCCTTTCTTGTTTATAATAATTTTGGCTACATAGCTTTAAGTGTAGTATTTGCCTTTTTAACTACATTAGTTTTTTATTTTTTATATAAATATTTAAACTTAAAGTATAAGTGCCCTAAAGATAGAGCTAATTTTTCTTTTAATTTTTCTTTTTTTCTATATATAATATTATCTTTGTTTGGCGTTATAGCTATTAGTCCTCATGTTGGCGTTAGAATGCAGGTAGTAGCGCTGCTATTTTTTGTTATACTTTTAATTACTTTGGAGTCATATAATCAAAAGAAAAAAACTAATCATCTTTTCTTAATACCATTTCTATTCTTGCTGTGGGCTAATATGCACGGCACTTTTATATTGGGTTTAGGATTAGTTTTTGCCTTTTTGGGTATAAAAATAATTGAGAGAATTCTATACTATTATAAAGTTGAAAAAATAAACTATCTACACTTGTGGTCAAATAAAAAGATATTCACTTTTTTTAATATAAGTTTATTTAGTGTTTTAATTACCTTTCTTAATCCCTATGGATTTAAACTTTATGATTTTTTAAGTGGTTATACTAATACTTTTTACTTAAAACATATTCAAGAGTGGTTACCTCAATACACCTTACCTATAAATGTATGGCAAATATCTTATTTAGCAATATCCTTATCTTTAATACTGGCAATTTGTTTTTTAAAGAAACATAAAGAGATTAAATTTAATCTATGGGATATCTTCTTATTTATTTTCTTCTTATATTTTGCAATCAGTTCAAAAAGGCACTTTCCGTTATTTTTTATAGCCACCGCCCCACTAATAATTTATTTACTTAATAAACTACTTGTTGAAAACAAAGATGTTTTTACATATTCATATTTAAAAGAGTATATAAGTATAAAATTTATTAAGTATTTTATATTATTTATGTATATTCTAGTTATTAGTTCGCTTTTTTCACAAATTAAATTCACCAACACACCTTTTACAAGTTATTGTCATAAATTCCCTTGTGAGGCAGTGGAATTTATAGAAAATAATAATGAGATAGGGCAGAAAAAAATGTTTAATAATTATGTTTGGGGAGGTTGTTTAATTTGGACTCTGCCGGAGAAACAAATATTTATTGATGGACGTATGCCTCAACTTGAATATAAGAACCATACTATCTTAGAAGAATATTTTGAGTTTTTTAAAGAAGACAATGCAAGGGATAAGTTAAATGAATACAATATAGAGCTTGTTTTAATGCCAAATTATCAGAAAGAAAAAGGAGCTACCTGGTTTGAAAAGAAAGTGTTAAAATTAAACTATAAAGAAAGAACTAATCATTTATATGATTATTTGGAGTCAGATAATAATTGGGAACAAGTTTTTTCTAGCGATGTTAGTATTATTTATATAAGATAACTTAAATATGAATGTAGATATTTGTTTACCTGCTTATAACGAGCAATTAATTCTTGAAACAAATACAAATAAGATATTAAATTACTTAAAAAAATTAGAAGGTGATTTTAATTGGCATATATATAGTTGTTAATGGATCAAATGATGATAGCATAAATATTGCTAAAAAGCTTAGTGAAGAAAACAAGAAGGTTTCTTTTTATGAGCTAAAGCAAAGTGGCAAAGGTAGGGCTATAAAATACTGTTGGCAAAAAAGTGAAGCAGAATATTTTATTTATATGGATATTGACTTAGCGGTATCTCTTGAATCTTTTCCTGATCTCATCGAGGAGTTAAGCAATGGACATGATCTTGTTTGGGGCTCAAGACACTTAAGTAAGTCAAAAGTTAAAAGAGGAGTTTTTAGATCTTTCAGCTCCCTGGCATACAATGTTTTTTCAAAAACAGCCTTAAATCATAATTATTCTGACCTGCAATGCGGCTTTAAAGGGATTAATAATCGTATTAAAGACAATGTATTAGATAAGATAGAAGATGATAATTGGTTTTTTGATACTGAGCTAATTATTTGGTCCAAAGAATTAAAATATAGCTTAAAGGAAATACCAGTTAATTGGCAAGAAGATAGATACCAAGAAAGAAAGAGCAAAGTCAAAGTTCTAAAGGATGCTAAATCATTTGTATATAAGACCATGAAGTTAAGAAAAAAGTTAAAGAAGATAAGAAAGAATGATAAATAGTATAGAAAAGGAAATATATAAAGCGATAGAAGTATAAAGCGTAAACATATATATAAACAAAAAAGCTCCCTGTAAAGGAGCTTTTAAAGTTTTAAGATGAAAAATGAGTTATGGTATGTACTTTTTAAACTCTTCCTCTTTTTTGTATTCTTCTCTTCTCTTAGGAATTTTCTTGAAGTCTTTGAAAATAAATACTAACCAAACAACAATTTCAATAAACCAAATTATAAACCAAAGACGAGCTGAGAAAAAAGGAATAGTTTCTAAATTAAAGAATAATATAAATAAAGCAATTATTGAATTTGATACCGAGAAATCAAATAGCTTAGAATATATTTTTTGATAAATACTTTTTTTCTTTTTTAAGTGAGCAAAGGTAAAACTGGCAATGATAAAAACTGCAGTTACAGCGTATAGAATGTTTTGATATAAAGGAAGCAATTGTGGGGGGCGACTTGCAATCCAGAACTTGAATGTTAGTAAGTTGTTCATAATTTTTATAATTTAGAAAATAATAATCCATAATGAAATTCCCCAGCAGAGAATTCCTTATCTAATTTTAAACCTAACTTAGGGGCTGCGTCAATAAGGGCTTCTTTTTTAACCTTTTTTTCAGGCTTAGGACCAAAAGGCAATTCCTTGTTAAGCCACTCTACAATTAACAATTTTCCTTTCTTCTTTATCATTCTGGAGCTTTCTCTTAGTATGTCAGCTCTTTTATCTGATTGGTTTAAGGTATTAATCAAGAGGGCTACATCTAAAGCATTACTTTCAATTTTAGTTGCCTTCCATTTTTCTAAGTTAGTCCACACAGTTTGCACTTGGTTTAAGTTTTCTTTCTTAGCTTGTTTTTCAACTTCTTTTAGATGTATTTTTTGTATATCCACTGCATAGGCAAGACCTTTGCTACCTATAATTTTAGCAGCTGCTAAAATAAAATAACCAAAATTACCGCAACCAAGATCAGCGACCTTTTGGCCAACCTCTACAGGTACTTCTTCTAAAGTGGATTCAATATCTAAAAGTAGTTTTTTGTTTTTTTGCATATTTTTTAAATAATATTATTCAAGTTTTATTTGTCTAGTTTTAGTGTTAGTGCGACTGTAGCGCTGTTTAGCCTCAATGATTATCTTGTTTAAACCTTTTTTTAAGTTTACTTCTTTTTCAAAATAACCACTGTCTTCAATAAGAACTGGAGCGCCGTTGATATAAACTTCTGTTTCTGGTTCAGTTTCTCCTTTTACAAGTACAGGGTTTTCATTTATTATTTCGTTTGCTGAAGGCTGGATAATTTTTAATTCGGGTGGTGATATCAGGTTATTAAAATAAAAGGCTAAATAAAATAGACAGGCTACTACTACCATTACAATTAATACAGCTCTAATAATTCTTGGAAACACTAAAAATCTATTTTTTGATAATTTCTTGTAGGAAAAATAGTTTTCTTGGGAACCTCTATTCTTTAAAACCTTTTCTATATCTTTATCAATTTCTTTTTGGTCTAGATCTAGGTACTTACTATATTGTTTAATGAACTTTTTAGCATATAATCCACCAGGCAAGCTTTTTAAATCATCATCTTCCAATGATTTAAGATATTTTTTCTTTATACCAACATTTTTTGCTGCCCTTTCTAAACTTAGATGTTGCTTTTCTCTGGTATTTTTTAGTTTCTCACCTAAGGTTTCTGGCTTTTCAAGTAAATTCTTTTTTTTAAAAATCACCATAGATATTATGATTAGGGACTAGTGTTCCAGCTAGCAACATTTTGATAACCAATGGTTTTAAGTACAAAATCAATTATTAAGTAACTAGCGAAAACTATAAACAAACCAATCACAGCGCTAATCATGAGTTTTTTAGCTTTAGATACTTTTTCCTGATTACCACCAGATATAAGAAACATTACTCCTCCTATCATAAACATTAATAGGGCAATTGAACCAATAAAGCCAAAGACTGTAGTATAAGAAGCGTCTATTATTCTAATAAAATCATTTAAACCACAGTTACCCTCGTTGTAGCAGGGAGATCCTAAAGTTTCTTCACTAATTATAGGTGCTGCCTGTACTTTTGATGCGCTTGTTGCAGTGCTAGCTATAAGCCCTAAGCTTACTACCGCTGAAAGTATAAATAAACTTAGTAATTTCTTTTTATTGATTTTTAATTTCATGTTTTTATTTTATAGTTTGTTGTACTTTTGAGGCTGCTAAATTAATTGCTCTTTCTAAGTCGGTTTCTTTGCTCACAACTGTATCAATCATGTCTCCCATTATCTCTTCCATAGCTTGAGGATTTTTTCCTTGATACCAACTCTTAGCTGTTAGGGTTTGACTAGCAAATACACTTAATTCAGGATTTTCTAATTCTTGTTCACTGATTATTGAACGAATAGCTGCTGGTTTATTAGTACTATCTAAGTAGCTAGTAACTTGTTCTTTGCTGGTAGCAAAGTGAATAAAGTTCCAAGCTTCTTCAGTGTATTCACTTTTCTTTGAAACTACCTCTACCCAGTAATTAGCGAAATTGATATCTATAGGGTTACCTTCAATTTGAGGAACTTTAGCTACTGAAAAGTTTAACTTAGGTGCTCTATTTTTAATCTCTTCTAAGCTATAAGAATAACTAAAGGTTAAAGCTAGGTTGCCATTAATAAACATCTCCATTGATGAATTCAAGTCTTCATTCCAGCTATATACTTCTTTGGTTGGGTTAGAAAAGTCTGTGTAAAAACGAAGAGCTTCTAAACCAGGATTATAGTCATCTTCTTTAAAGCGAGGAGGAACAGCGTGAAACATTATTTTATTACCTTCTAACATTATAGCTCCGTTTTGCATCATAAGCAGTGATAATATGTCGCTATAACGCTCAATGTTGTCACTACCACCTAAAGAAACTCCAGATTGAATTATTCCGTATCTGTTGTCGTGTTTAGTTAATTTTTTCACACTTTGTTGAAATTCTGTATTCCAGTATTTAGGAATAGTTGCAATACCAGCGTTATTAAAAAGATCTCTATTATAATATAGAGCTAAAGTATCTACATACATGGGTAGTCCGTATATCTCACCATCATCAAATATAACATCATGACCTACGACATCTACAAATGTATCTCTTAACTCTCTAGAGCTAATAGTTTTTTTAGTTCTAAATTCAGGCACAACTTCTTTTTTTATAGTCCCCTTTTCTATAGGGTAAACCATAGTAGTTTCTGGAGGTAATGGTTCTAACTTATTTTCATATTTTTGCATCCAAGTATTGTGAATGGAAAACATGTCAGGGCCTCTATCTTCAGCCAAAGCATTTACAAGCTCTTCTTCATATTCTTCATAGCGGAGTTTCTTGTATTTAATCTTTATAAAAGGATGCATTGCATTATAATTATCTATAATTTCCTGAAAGTCATCCGAACCATCAAAAACACGCCAATATTCTAGAGTGATTGGTTGCATAGCTTCTTCTACCTCTCTATCTATCCCTTTACAACCAAAACCTGAAGTTAAAACGAATAATAAAAGTAAAGAAATAGCTACAATTTTGTTTTTCATAAAATATAAATAATTTAAATAAAATACAGGCTTAAGACCTGTATTTATTATAGCAAAAAAATTAATATATATGAAATATCTTCTTTAAGTTTTTTTAGTGAGATTTTTAATATCAGATTGAGTCTTTATATCTTCTAGTTTTACGCTGAGTAAATGACTAACTCCATCATCAGACATGGTAATGCCGTAGAGCAAGCTAGACTTACGCATAGAAGCTCTGTTATGAGTAACTACAATGAATTGAGTCTTATGTGACAACTCATCTAAAATCTTAGCTAAACGCTCAGAGTTAGCTTCATCTAGAGCTGCGTCTACCTCATCTAAAACTACAAAAGGCGCAGGATTAGCGCTAATAATAGCACAAATTAGAGCAATAGCTGTAAGAGCTCTTTCTCCTCCTGAGAGCATGCTAATAGACTTAATCTTTTTACCAGGAGGGCAAGCTTGAATCTCAATACCACTAAGACCAGTGGTGTTGTGTTTTTTTAAGAATTTAATCTTTTCTGTTTCAGTTTCAAGTTCGCCTTCTTCTTCACCTTTTTTATCACTTTTTTCTTCTAGGTTGCTTAGTTTATTTAAACTAGCTTTTCCACCATTAAATAATTGTTTAAAATATTTTTTAAAGTTTTCTTCAATAACTTTAAACTCCTTATCAAATTGTTTTTTAATAGTGTGGTCTAGTTCACTTATAATTTTTTCTAATGATTTTATACTGTTAGATAAATCTTCACTTTGCTTACTTAGGAAATCAAAACGTTCTTTAGTATTATTATATTCTTGCTCTGTTTCAGGGTCTATTCCTCCAATTTGCTCAAGTTGTCTTTTGTTAGATTCAATTCTGTTATGAGTTTTTTCTCTATTTAAGTCATTATTAACTTCAATATCTTTAATCTTTCTTAGTGATAGTTCATTTTTTCTTATTTCATTTTCTAAATCCTCTAAACGAGTCTCTTTTCTAGCAGCTTGTACTCTTAAATCGTTTAATTTTATATTAACACTGTTTAGTTCTTGTTGAATTCTTTGGGCTGTTTTTTGTAGATCAAAGAGTTCTTGTCTTTGTTCTTTTTCCTTGTTGTCTAAAATAGCCAACTCTTTATTTAAAAGCTGTTCTTCTTGTTTGTATTTATCTAGGTTTATTATTAACTCTTCCTTTTCTTTTTCTAAGCTTTCTGAATCGTCTGTCTTTTCAGCGTTTTTTTGTTTAGATAGTTTATTAACTATATCCTCTAATTCATTCTTTACACTCCCTTTTTCACGCTTTTTGTTATTTAGAAGTTCTTGTAATTTGAATTTTTCTAGTTTTTTATTTTGTTCATTCTCTAATAGCTCTGCCTTTTTATTACCGTAATACTCAATTTCTTCTTGTATTTTTTGAATTTCATTTTCTTGTTCTTGTTCTTGATTTTCATCATTAAGAGAGGGTTTAATTTTTTCATTAAACTCAGTTTGCAATTCTTTTATTTCCTCTTTTAAATTAGGACTATCAATATCTAAACCACTAAACTTATTAGCAAAGTCTTGAATAAGGGTTTTTAATTCAGGTTGCTTTTGACTGAACTTAAGTATCTGAGTATTTAATTCTTTAATTTTTTCACTTAACTCATCTATTTCTGGGTTGCTTTTTCCTTCACTTTCTTGGTTTAGCTGTGTTTCTAAACTTATAATCTCTTTATCAATAGCATCTATTTTAGATTTTAGTTCTACTTCTTTTTGATATAGCCAAGATAGGTCAAACTTTCCTTGTGCTTCTAAATTTACTTCTAATTTAGCTTCAATTTGAGCTAGTTTGCGATTATACTCTTGAACAGATGATTGTTTCTGTGAGATTTTGCTTTTTATATCTATCTTTTCTTGACTCTTTTGGTTGTTTTTTTCTAGTTCAGATAATTTATTATTAATCTTAGTTAATTCATTGTTTTTGTTTCTTTCAATAGTTTCTTGTTCTAGTACTTGTTCATTTGTTTGAGCTAATGAGCTGTTTAGTTCTTGCCAAAGAAGACCGTAGTAATTATATTGAAGCTCTTTTAACTCATCTTCTAGTTCCGATCTTCTTTTAAGTTTCTCAACTTGGCGAGTTAAACTTCTTAGCCTAGGTTCAATTTCTGCAGTTAAAAGATTAGCTTGTTCTAGGTTATCATAGCTGCTTATTAGTTTATTCAAAGCCAAGTCTCTTTTAATTTGATACTTTTTTACACCTGTAGCTTCATCAAAAAAGTCTTTTCTTTCTGCTGGAGAAGTATTTAAAAAGTTCTCTACAATTCCTTGTCCAATAACACTATATGTCTTTTGTCCAAAGTTAGCTTTTGCTAGTAGCATTTGTATATCAGATAATCTCACTCTTTGATTATTGATTAGGTATTGACTCTCACCACTTCTAAATAATTTTCTGGTGATAACTATTGTTTTGTACTGCAAGAAAGACTCTGGATCATCTTCAACCTGACCGTTGTCTTCATTATTTAAATACAAAGAAACTTCGGCCATGCCAAGCTGTCCTTTTTTATCTGATCCTGAAAAGATTACATCTTCCCCCTTTTTACCCCTTAAGGTTTTAGTGCTTTGCTCTCCTAGTGCCCAACGTACAGCGTCAGCAATATTTGATTTACCTGAACCGTTTGGTCCCACGATAGCAGTGAGGCCTCTCTTGTCTTTAGAAATAAAGCCTGGAAAGACTAAGGTGTTTTTATTCGCAAAGGACTTAAAGCCCTGTATTTCAAGTTTTTCTAGATGCATATAAAATAAAAAGCACTATTGTTTTAAAAATATTTACGTGCTACTTTTCTATTATAGATTTAATTTTATTTTTTATCAAATGACTGAAGAAGAGAAACAAACTATTATTAAAAACATTGTTATCATCTCAGGTCCTTCTGGTGCTGGAGAGGATAGTATTATTAATGCTGTGCTAAGAGATTTACCTGCTGAGAAAATCATTACCACTACCACTAGAAAAATGAGAGCAGAGGATAAAGAAGGTGTTACCTATTATTTTATTAGCCAAGAAGAGTTTAAGAAAGGTATAGCTAATAATGAATATATTGAATATGCTAAAGAATATAATGATAATTACTATGGTGTTAGTGAAAAAGAACTACTAAGGGTAGCTAAAAGTGGTAAAATAGGTATTTGGAAGATAGAATACAAGGGTGTAATCACTGCTAAAAAATTATTCCCTAATATTAAAGCCATATTTATCAATGCACCAATAGAAGATTTAAAAAGAAGAATTAAAAAGAGGGATAATTTGCCTAGCAGCTACTTAGAAGAGAGAATGGCTTACACTAAAGAGTGGCTAAAACACAGAGATATATATGATTATGAGATTGAAAATAGTGATGGAAACCTGGAGAAAGCAATAGAACATTGCGAAAGCTTGCTAAAAGATTTATATTCAGTTGACAAGACTAAAAATTAGTTATAAGATGGTTTGTAGATAAAAATTAATCAAATGATTAATAGAACTTGAGTGTTCTATTTTATTTATTTTACTCATATGGCTGAAGAGAAAAAAGCCTCACAAGAAAATAACGAGGAAAAAGAGACAAAAGAAAATACAACAGATACTAAAGTTGAAAATAGTGCTGACTCTAAAAAACTAGATCAGACCGATTTAAAACCTGGTATGACTGTTCGTGTATATCAAAAAATTAAGGAAGTTAATATTAAAGGAGAAGAAAAGGAAAGAATTCAGTATTTTGAAGGTATGATTATTACTAGAAAGCATAATAAAGAGATTGGTGGCACTATTACAGTTAGAAAGACTTCTGAAGGTATTGGTGTTGAAAAGATTTTCCCATTAAACTTACCTAGTATTGATAAGATTGAAGTAAAGAAGATTGCTAAGGTTAGTCGTGCTAAGCTGTATTTCTTAAGAAGAGGTTACAAAAAAAGATTTAAAGAAACAGTGGTTAAATAAGAGCTTAGGGCGGATGGCGGAATTGGTAGACGCGCAAGCTTGAGGGGCTTGTGGGCTTAGGCCCGTGGAGGTTCAAGTCCTCTTTCGCCCACCAAGCTTTATATATAGGGTGCATAGCTCAGCTGGTTAGAGCACTTCGTTTACACCGAAGGGGTCCGGGGTTCGAATCCCTGTGCACCCACCATACAAACCTATACAAAGAACAGATGAAAGTCTGTTCTTTTGTTTATATGAATAGCTTTTCTTTTTAGTAATAATTATTTTCAGATTAATGTCTGATGATATTATAGTCTCTATTTTAATTATTATTTGGTTAATTAAAACAAAAAGTTTATTTTTTAATAAGAAGGATAGTGTATAATTAATTTAGTTTATTTTTCGACTAAATTTTAATTGTTCTAGTATGCTTAAATTGTATATAGATGAGTCGGGAGATCTAGGGTTGAATGAAGGTTATTTTATTATAGCAATGCTAATGGCACATGATTCAAATAGAATAAAAAATATTATTAAAAATTTTTGTGCATATCACGGCCTAGAAGAGGTTCATGCTAATAAATTAAATTTTCCCAATAAACAGTTTTTAATAAATAAACTAACAAAGCAAATTGATTACTCTGTTTCTTATATTGTGGTAGATAAGATGATGATAGAAAATAAAAAGTTATTTAAAAGTAATAATTTATTATTTAATTATCTTGTATCCTTTTTGGTTAAAGATGTTTTTAAAGCTAATACAGATAATATAATGATATATATGGATAATCGTAATCAAAAGGTAGCTTCAATAAATTCCTTAAGTGAATATATTCAAATTAAAGCAATGACATCTTGGGGCTTTGATAAGGACACAACATTTCAATACTGCAACTCAAAAAACCATAAATCAATACAAATGGTTGATTTTATCGCTAACTGCATCAGGAGAAAGTATGTACATAAAAATAAAGATTTTTATAATAGATTAAATATAGCTAAAAGTATACAATTTCCTAGGGGTAAATTTAGAGAAAAGATTTGCTCTTCTTAGTAAAGTGTGTTACATTTAAATTAGCTTAAGTCCTATAGGGAGCTTCATTGAGTAAGCGGCGTGTTCCGTCGCCGAACTATAGGCAGCAATAAAACACCCTGAGGGGTGTTTTTGTATTTAAACTAATTTTGAAGTAAGTTATAGTATTTTATTTTTTTGCATCTTTATAATATTTTTTTATTTTTAGTTTTCTAGCAAGATTTAATTTTACTATAACAATTAAAACATATATAATTAAGTTAATAATTATATGAAAAAGTTTAATGTAAAAACAGAAAAAGAAACTAGAGATATAGCTAAAGTCTTTGCTAAAGATGTTGACTTTGGGGCTGTAGTGGCTTTAATTGGTGATTTAGGTGCTGGCAAGACAGTCTTTGCTAAAGCTTTTGCTAAAGCACTAGGTGTGAAAGATGAGGTAATTAGCCCTACCTTTAATATTATTAAAACCTATAATATAAAAGACAACAAAAAAAATGATAGAGTATTCTGTCATGTTGATGCTTATCGTTTAAAAAGTTATGAGGAATTACTTGAGATAGGTATTGAAGAGTATTTAAATGATGATAATACTATAGTGTTAATTGAGTGGGCTGATAAAGTTAAAGAGATCTTACCCAAAAACACTAAAGAGATAAGAATTGAACACAAAGAAAATAATAAGAGAATTATTTATTTTGATAATAAATAATTCATTTATTACTTAAAAGTTTAAGTTTAAATATAATTAGACATTAGCATCTTTAGAGATGCTTTTTTTATTTTCTTTAGATGAGCTAAGATTTAGAAGTATTAGTATAAAGGCGCTTATAGATATTAATATGTCAGCAATATTTAAGACAGTGAAATTTAAAACATCAAGGTAGTCTATAACATAACCATATATAAGCCTATCTAGAGCATTGCTAAGCGCTCCCAGTATTAGAGCAAATAAAGTTAATATGAGTAGGTTTGAATATTTATGTTTTATGAAATGGATTAAATAAAACATTAGCCCTAATATTATTATTACAATAATCATATTCAGTATTGGACCAGAGATAGGAAGAGAGAAAGCAATGTTAAAGTTTTTTGAGAGGGTAAACTTAAGGTGTTCTCCGAGTAAATTTAAGTTAGGATTATTATTTATTGCTATTTGTTTAAGATAGCGATCAAATAAAAAAAATATAGCAAGTATCGTTACTATTGCTATATTTTTTATATTGAAAGTATTTACTTTTGTCATAGTAAAATTAGCTGCTTTGCAGTTTTGTTTTACACTCTATACATGAGCTAGCAGTTGGTCTAGCTAAAAGTCTTTTAGGATATATTTTTTGTCCACAGTATTTACAGATACCATAATCTCCAGCTTCAATTCTTTTTAGAGCTTTGTCTATATCAGAAAGGGTTTTCTCAAGTATTCTTTCTGTTTCCACTGTAGCGCTGTATTCACTAATTTCTTGAGCATTCTCATCAGGCTTATCTCCATATTCTGGAAATTTAGCACTACGCTTATCTGCCTCATGGCTGTCTTCTCTAGAAATATCCTTTAAGTCTTCTAATATTTTATTTTTCCTGTCCAAGAGTTCTTGTTTGATTTGATCAAGCGTACTCCTGTCCATTGTTGTTTCTTTTTCCATATTTTTCAGTAATTAAAAAGCCATAATAACTGGCCATTAAAGTGTTATTATTGTATACTAAATAAAGCTTTTTGGCAAGTCTTTACAAACGCTTTTTTATTTGTTAATATTTCTTTGTCTTTTAAAAAGATGAATTTTGCATTGATACAGCCATGGGCTGTATTTTATAAACACAAGGAGCGGTAGTTCAGCTGGTTAGAACGCCTGCCTGTCACGCAGGAGGTCGCGGGTTCGAGTCCCGTCCGTTCCGCACTAAAAAACAAGGAAAAATATCCTTGTTTTTTTGTTTTTATCACTTTATCTTGATTAATGCTGAAATACATGTTATGATATATACACTTATAAACTAACTAAAATATATGTTTCAAGCACTATCAGAAAGTTTTATGCTTTCACTGCAGAGCTTATGGAATAATTTCTTAGGCTTTGTACCGGCACTTATTGGAGCAATCTTAGTCTTGATCTTTGGTTTAATTATTTCAGGCTTGTTAGGTAAGTTTGCTAAAAAGCTAGTTAAGATAACTAGACTGGATGTAGTGTCAGAGAGAGTTGGTTTAAAACAAGAGATGTCAAATGTTGGCATTAAGGCTAGCTTCGCCTCTATTATTGGTTGGACTGTTAAGTGGTTCTTCTATATTGCTACCTTTATTGCTGTAGTTGATATTTTAAATATTACTCAGCTAACTGTATTTCTTGAAAAATTAGCACTGTATCTACCGAGTGTAATTGTAGCAATTATTATTTTAGCAGTTGGGCTAGTGGTAGCTAAGGGTTTAAAGAGAATAAGTGTTCAGGCGTTAGAGAAGATGTCAGTTAGTCACAAGATTGCTAATTTTCTAGGTAGTCTGGCTAAATGGTCAGTATTTGTCTTTGCCTTTATGGCAGCATTAGTGCAACTGGGAGTTGCTACTAACTTAATTCAAATACTATTTACTGCTTTTGTCTTTATGATAGCTTTAGCTGGAGGTCTAGCTTTTGGGCTTGGAGGCAGAAATCATGCTGGCAAGGTTTTAGATTGGATTGAAAAGGAATTGAATGTAAACAGATAATTTAGAACTATTATTGCGATAAAAAAGCAGGTTTTTATACCTGCTTTTTTCTTATTGTTAAGGAATTATCATCCCTAGTTTTGTTTCAAAAAAACTGTCTTTTTTCCACAGTCATTAGTCGTTTCGCTAGTCTCTTATTTTGATTTAAACTATAGTATTTAAAAAATAAAGTTTTTTTGTTGTTTTTTTGGTTTAATCTAGTAAATTAATTAGTTTTAGATAATATTAAACACAATCTATATGTATATAGATTGCAATAATATTAACGAATAGGTACAAACTTCCAGGTTCCGTCTCTAGCTCTGTAGCTAATCTCAATTAAAGTGTAATCACAATTACATTTTTGACAATATAGGGGATCACAGTTAGTGGCTTCTTTTCTTCTTAGTCGCCAGGACAGTATCTTAGGTTCAAATAGAAGATAGACTCGTCCATATAAATAAATTAACCTATCTGCTAATATCTTTAGTATTTTCCATTTCAAAACATTAGCATACATGCCATAGTATCTAATCATATTAAAACCTTTCTCAGGTACATGTCTCACTAAAACCCCTATAAACTCATCTATAGTCATATCCAGAGTCTCATCTTCTTTGCTTAGTTTGTCGTAGTAACTAAAACGAATTAAATTTAACTCTTTTTCATAGCTAGTGATTTTAGCTTCAGACAGGCAGGGTCTTTTAGCATAACGACCTACATAGGCTACAGTAGAGCTAGCATTATCTAATTCTTCTCCAATCCAAACATACCAACCCTTGTCCCATAATTTGTTTTGCACTTCATAGAAAACATCTGTTTGAAACTTCTGTCGCCAAATACTTTTTAGATTAGAACTGACATACACATTTTTAGAGATAAATTCTTGTCTTAGTTTGCTAAGTAATATGGTTTTAAATCTAGCTTTAACACTTAAAGCCGAGATAAAACTATATTCTTTAAAATGTCCTGTTTTTAAGTCCACTCCTCCTAGAGAATAAAGAGCGTGAATATGGCAATTGAAATTCAGCTTAGCACCAAAAGTATGCAGTACTGTAACTACTCCAGGTAAAAGATTAACACTTTTAGCCCAATCAACCATTGCTTGCCCAGCAGATTGATGTAATATTGACAGTAGATACCTATTTTCTAGAAATAACAGTCTAAATTCCCAGGGAATAGTGAAGACTGCATGTTTATGAGGAATATTAAATAATCTAGTTTGAGCTTTCTCTATCCATTCATCATTTTTAACTTTACCACAGGAATTACAGAATCTAGACTTGCAAGTATGAGCTACAAACCTTTTCTTTCTGCACCCTGGACAAACATAGGTATTGTATCCTAAAATAGAAGTGTCAGCACAAGCTATTACTTTCTTCACATTCTCTATTACTGTTGGTCTAATTAGCTTTTTATATTTATTATAAAAACTAGGCCAGTTTTCTTCAAGAATTTGTTTGATTGTATACTCTGAGTTTCGTATGGTCTCAAGCATATGAAAATATATTGGTTTATATAATCAGAGTATACAATCTAACAAGTTTTAGAGGAAGACATAAAAAAAGCCAACACTTTAGTGTTGGCCTATTTTAT
>Ga0136601_1000038_pt1 | contig 61980 bp, 64 predicted proteins | sample AntRauMFilla2699_FD_181020 | JGI IMG/M metagenome (GOLD analysis project Ga0136601, IMG submission 181020) | Saline lake microbial communities from Rauer Islands, Antarctica - Metagenome Filla 2 #699 | ecosystem: Environmental > Aquatic > Non-marine Saline and Alkaline > Saline | place...
GATTGAACACCCCAAAACCCTGATGAGTATCGGGCCTCACACCGCCGAGCAAGCCAGTGTGCATCAGGCGCTTGAATACTGCCTAGGGGTACTACGCGGCGCAGGCTGGCAGGCTGAAATTATGGATGTTGATGGAGTTAGCTCGTTGTATGCGCATCCGCTCGGTGTGAAGCAGTCCAAACTGTTACTGCATGCTCACGTAGATGTTGTATCGGCACCTAATTACGGCGCCAACGTCGACGAGTCGCTGATTAGTGGTCGAGGCTGTTACGACATGCTGTTTGCCGTTGCGAGTTACTTGCAATTTGCACAAGACCACAAGCAGAGTCGTGACCAGCTCGATGTCGCGATTATGATTACCGGCGACGAAGAAATTGGCGGTCGTCAAGGGACGGGTTATTTACTCAACAACGGTTACAGTACAGATGTTTGCGTCATGCCAGATGCTGGCGAGCGGTTCGGTGAGCTGAGCATCGCAGCCAAGGGCGCCTGCCAACTGCTACTACATGTCAGCGGCGAGTCGCATCATGCTTCACGCCCCTGGGAGGGCGATGGCGCAGCCGCGAAACTGGTAGCGCTGCTGCATCAGTTCCAGCAGTACTTTGCTGATCAAGGTCACGACGACAGCACGCTAACTGTCTCGATGCTGAGGGCCGGCGAGAGCTTCAATCAGGGGCCTGGTATGGCCGAGGCAGTGGTCGATATTCGCTATCGCAACCAAGCCGCACTAAGCACTATTAAGCAGCATCTATCAGAGCTACTCAAGCGATACGATGCCGATTCCGAAGAATTGCTGACAGCCGCAGACTATAGAATTGACATTAACAATCCATACATCAATTCGTTTCTTGAGCTATATCGAGGCTATACCGATGACAAAATTACGACTGCCAAGGCTCATGGGTCATCCGATGCTCACTACTTCATCAACCACGGCACACCGGTCATCATGCTGCGACCCGATGGAGGTGACGCTCACGGTGATGACGAATGGCTCGATATCGACAGCTGGCGGCAGTTCCATCAGTTGATTGAAGAATATATACTCGAAACTGCTACAATAGAAAACTAGGGAGTCACACATGAAAGACGTCATTCTAACTGGTCTACGGAGCAACGATGAGTTTCACCTCGGCAACTATCTTGGTGGGATTCGTCCGATGCTACAGCTTCAGCGCGAACATAACGACGATCAGCACCAGGTCAATATGTTCATACCTGATTTGCACAGCTTCACCACGCCAATCGACCACCGGCAGCTGCATCAGCAGTCGATTGATAATCTGGCGGTGTTTGTCGCCTCTGGTCTCGACCTTAATCAAGCCAACACCTATCTGTATCGACAGAGCTATATTCCGGCCCATTCTGAGCTGTGCGTGATTCTAAACAACTTCGCGTATTTCGGCGAGCTGAGCCGGATGACCGAGTTCAAGAGTAAGTCTGAAGAGTTAAGCAGCAGTGAGGGCTCCATATCTGTCGGCTTGTTCGACTATCCCGTATTGATGGCAGCCGACATTCTGCTCCATAGTGCGCGCTGGGTGCCAGTCGGTGATGACCAACGGCAGCACCTCGAACTCGCACGTGACCTCGCCATGCGAGTCAACAACAAGTTTCAAGCTGAGTTCCCAGACGGTGTCTTTACCGTGCCAGAGTCCGTAGCCAAACAGAACCAGTACATTAATCTTGATCAAGGTCTGCGGATTCGCAGCCTGCGACGTCCAGAGAACAAGATGAGTAAGAGTGTCGACGATCCAGCCGGAACCATCAGGCTGAGTGATGACCCTAAAGAGGCCGCCAGCAAAGTGTCGTCTGCTACAACAGACAGCGTCGGCAGTATAAACTACGATTTCGATGCTCAGCCCGGCATCAGCAACTTACTGGTGATGCAATCACAACTGAGCAACACCGCGTTGCCAGAAGTAATAGAACAATGGCAGGGTCAGTCATCATATGGCGAACTCAAGCAAACTGTCGCGACGAGTGTAGAGACCTTTCTAACAGAGTTCCAACAAAGGCTTGAGGACGTCAACGAGCGAATGATTATGGCCAAACTTGAGACTGACGAAGCCATCATGCGCGACCGCACCGCCGACACCTTGCTCAGGGTCCAGCAAGCAGCTGGCCTGCGCGAGCTATGACCGAGCTAACGATTGACGACCAGTCGGCCGGAGCTCGAATCGACGTTCATCTATCGAGTCGCTTCCCAGAGATATCACGTGCCAGTTGGCAGCGACGAATCGCGACCGGAGCCGTACTGCACAATCATCAACCAACCAAGCCGAAGCAGCTATTGCGCAGTGGTGATATCATCACACTTGATGACGAACCAGTCGAAGATTTTGCCGGCGTCGCACTACCGATTATCTATGAGAATGATGATTTTCTGGTCATCAACAAGCCACCAGGGTTGCTGACTCACCCCATACGCACTCAGCCCGAAGAACAAAGCGTCGTGGGTCTGCTGCGTGGCAAGCTGCCGAGTACAAGCGACGATGACACTCGTCGTCCGGGCGTGGTGCACCGACTCGATCGTGACACCTCAGGGGTATTGTTACTAGCAAAGACCACCGGGGTTCAGCAAGAATTATCAGAGCTGTTCGCAAAACGCGAAGTTCATAAAACTTATCGAGCAGTACTGCAGGGCAAATTAGAAGATGAGCAGGCGACAATCAAGCTACCACTGGGGCGAAACATGAGTGCACCTGCTACGTTTAAAGTTGACCCGAACGGTAAGTCGGCAGAAACAATAATTGAGCGACTTGACGTGGCTGATGGCTGCAGCTACGTCCGCCTCACGCCGTTAACCGGCCGCACGCATCAGCTCCGGGTGCACTGCGCACACATCGGTCATCCGATTGTCGGCGACGCGCTGTATGGACGGCCAGCTGGCCGACTGATGCTGCATGCTCATCGACTAGAGTTCACGTATCGTGAACAGCCGCGCGAGTTCGAAGCAACTTTGCCATCAGGTTTTGAGCGATGACCAAGCTACTGCTCCACCCCCGCACTCAAGAACAGCTCGACGGATTGAGACAACGCTGGCCACAAGCGCTTATCATTCGAGGGCAAGACGGCGTTGGCAAGAAAACCGCTATTATCGAATTGATTGCCCGGCAGCACGGCGCGTCTGCAACCCAGATTCTCAACAACAACTGGTCACAGCTGATGATTGTCACTCCACCAGACAAGCGCCGCACGATTGGCGTGGAGCAGATACGTGAGCTCAATCAATTCCTGACACTCAAGGACGACCAAGTGCGCTACATCATCATCGACGAAGCCGAGCGGATGACCGTGCCAGCTCAGAACGCTTTCCTAAAGAACTTCGAGGAGTCTCAGAGCAATGTTCGAATCGTTTTAGTGACTGCGCAACCGCAATCATTATTGCCGACTATTCACTCTAGAGCTCAACAGGTTGCGTTTCAATCACCATCTCGAGACAATCTGCTGAAATGGGCGCAGCAGCGGTTCGGTGCTGATTTTAACAGCGCGATGCTGCACGTCGCGGAGGGTAGCCCCGGACGTCTCGACGCGTTGCTTGGAAATAGCAAGCAAGCCAAACGAGCAATGGATGAAATCGACACCGCCAGGCGCATTCTGGGTGCCACAATATCTGAACGATTGAGTATGATCGGCAAACTTAAGAGTGACCGCAGCAAAGCGGTTCGGATTATCACCTATCTCAAGATTATGACCGCCAGTGCGATGAGACATCTGGAGGGCGCGGCAGAAATTGAAGCCTGGGCGGAGCGTGGTCAACTCTGTCTAACTGCGCTTGATATGCTGAAACGCAACGCCAACACTCGGTTGGTTTGGTTGCAACTCATGGTAAACTTGTAGCTATGTTTGAACTAGCACTCGTCGGCGGCTTGGCCGCTGTCACATCTGTCGTCGTCGGCCGCACACAGTCGGTCAATGTCAAAGCCAAGCGTGGCACGAAAGAGCGCATGGAGAAATTGTGGAACATCGCTCAAAAGGCTATGCGAGAACGCAAATACGTACCGGCCGAGCGAGCGCTATTGATGATACTCAAGTTCGACCACAAAAACGCCGCCGCCTACAACCGGCTTGGTATACTTTACGCTCAGCAAAGCAACTTCGTCGATGCCGTCGAATGTTTTGAAGTCGCCAGTTCACTTGATGGCAAAGCCTCGAGCTTGCATAACCTCGGTCTGATTTATTACGAAATCGATAAGTTCGATAAAGCCGGTGTGGCATTCCAGCGTGCGCTGGAGATCGAGCCAACTGCAGCTCGCCACATTGCCTATGCCAAGACCCAGCAGAAACTTAATAAGACCAAGAACGTCATCGCTGCACTCGAGGAAGCAGCCGAATTGGAGCCAAGCCCGCAGACCTACAAACTGCTGATTGAGTCGTATCAGTCAACCGATAGTCAGCAGAAGCTCGAGGCAATGTACGCCAAACTGCGCCAGATGCAGGCCGACAAGCAGTCAAACAAACGTGTCACTCAGGAGCGCCGCGCTCGCTAAACAGCTCCGACGATTTGTCTGTCGACAAATGTCGCGAACTCCGACCGGAGCGTCGGGGTTGCTTATAGTAGTCAAGACTTGCTAGCATAGTATATGCGCCGCCTTAGCTCAGTTGGCTAGAGCAACGGTTTTGTAAACCGTAGGTCGTCGGTTCGAGCCCGACAGGCGGCTCCATGTTTTGCCAAGGGCAAAACATTTAGTCATTTAACATTTTTCAATTCACATTTGTAGGTTACAGACTGCAGATTTGTTTCAATAGCAAAAAATGAAAATGGTAAAATGCTAAATTGTTAAATCTATACGCTGGGATAGCGAAGTGGTCAAACGCAACAGGCTGTAAACCTGTCGACATTATGTCTTCGCAGGTTCGACTCCTGCTCCCAGCACCAAATTAACAACCCGATCGGCTGGTCGGGTTGTTTTCATTTCGCTTAACTTTGATAGTATTGAACCATGAAACAAAACTTTTCGTTGCTGTTGCCCATAGTTGCGTTGCTAATTGGGTTTACGGTGGTGGCTACATCTATTCTCGGCGGCAACACCTACCAGGTAGCGCTTGGGGCAATCCTGGTGATCGCTAGCATCATAGTTTTTAAACGAAACCTTCAAGCCGTTGATACCGAGCTGGCGCAGCGGCTGAAAATGAAGCTAGGCATGGCTGATGAGTAAAGGGCGAATCCTGGTCGACATGGATGGAGTGCTATCAGACTTTGAGTCAGAGCTAGCGCGCCGCTGGCGTGAGCTGTGGCCAGACGACCCAATCGAAGAGCATCTGGAACGTACGGACTTCGAGTATGACACTGTTACCGGCACAATCGAAGATATGAACCAGAAGTTTAATCAAATTTGGGATACAGCCGGATTCTTTGAAGCTCTACCGCCAATCGCCGGCGGCCGAGAGGCTATCAAGTCACTGCTGGCGGCTGATTATGATGTGCGCATCGTAACTTCCGCTAGCGCGCAGCTAAAAGCATTTAGCGAAAAGGCCAACTGGGTTCATAGGTACCTCGACGATGACTGGGTGCGGCGGATGGTGGTGACACACGATAAGTACTTCATCGATGGAGACGTCTTAATTGATGACCGAGTAGATGTCGCAAAGGGTCAGCCGACCAGCTGGAGACAAATTATTTACGACCAGCCGTATAACCGTCATGTCGATGATCGACCACGCATCAGCTGGAGTGACGACGACTGGCTGACGACAGTTGAGCAAACTGTTGCGCAGCTGCAGGCCAATCGCTAAACTGTTACCAGTAGTTGCCGCCCTAGCTCAGTGGTAGAGCGCATCCATGGTAAGGATGAGGTCATGAGTTCAATCCTCATGGGCGGCTCCACGTCGAGATGGACTACCAGCTTCCACAAACAATAAAAATAGTTTGCTACAGCTTCCCGTCATCTCTCCTGTTCCGTAAATCAAACACTGCGTTGGTTTAATCTACGGAGAACAAAACGACCAACAGCAAGAACAGGATATGGTACAAAAGAAATTATAGTAAGCTAAACAGAACGTCAGACTGGCGGGTGCAATCGCCGGACTGGCTGAACCGACAGACATCGACGTCGGCACGCCGCGGCTGCCAGTTACCGGACTGGTCATATTCACAGGATTCTTCCCAGGGTTATTCTTCTACATCATCGTCTCAATTGTGCTCGACTACAAGCCAGCTGCTTAAGCGGTTGCAACAGATTAGAAACTGTAGTAGCATAGGAACCTGAAATCATAAGGAGTAATTAAGCTATGGCAAAAGGAAAACGCGTACTGGTTGGTATGGTCTCGCAGACAAGCGGACACCGCACGTATGTGACTGTCAAAAATAAGCAAAACACTCCTGACAAACTTAAACTTCGCAAATACGACCCAATCGCCCGGACCCACGCTTGGTACGAAGAGACAAAGAAGAGCCTCGGTCGTAACGAAGTCAACAAGAAGAAGTAGCCTCGTCTATCTAATGCTTGCGCGTAGCCAATTCCAGTTGTGGCTGCAAGCAATCGCAATCCAAACCAAAGCCTATGCAGGTTATTTTAGGCATTATCCATTAGAGCTGGTTGGCGACGTCGTAGCGCGTACGATAACGCTCGGTCTAACTTTGGTATTTTGGGGACTGCTGGCAGCAGAAGGCCAGCTGAGCCAAGACCCGAGTCAGCTCGCTGGTTACTTTTTGATTGTGATAGCAATGAGCGCAATTGTGCCGTTTCGCAATCTAGCTTCTGGTGGTACACATGCCGTTAAATACGGCTCTATTAACCCGCAACTGCTGCGACCACGTAGTGGATTGACAGCTATTTTCACGCAGCGCTACGCGCAGATGTTGCCGATGCTGGTAATCTCTGTACTGTTTTTTATCGCTGGTGTATGGGTATTGCAGCCCAGTGCCTATCATGTGCTTTATTTACTGATTACGCTTCCGAGCGCTGCAGTCGTAAGTGTTTCGCTAGCGACGCTCGTGACTTGTGCTGCAGTCTACCTGACAGAAGCTAACTCGTTTAAGAATATGGTAGGTTTAGTCTGGAACGCGATAGGTGGCGTGATATTTCCGTTGTATTTGCTCCCGGAGTGGGTTAGCTATAATCCATTTGCAGTCGCGACATATCTGCCGAGCGTGGCATTGACATCACAAGCACCACCGCTGTTGTATGCGGTGCTTGCCGGAGTCGGCTGGTCGGTCGGACTCGGTTTTTTGAGCCATAAACTATGGCGGCGCGCACTGCGCAGCTACGACGGGGTCGGCATATGAGCCGAGCTATATCTATCGCTAAGGCGCTGCTGTCGCATCAGTTTCGACAGGATGTGGTTTATATCGGTAGTGCCATCATCTCGTTCGGCACTAAGCTGACGTATATTGCACTGAGTCTACTGCTGATCGAGGTGTTGTTTGCGAATGTGCGGACGATTGGCGGTTACACACGCAACGAAGTGTTATTGCTACTGTTTGTCGGTCAGTTTAGTTTCTATATCATAAGTGCGTTTCTCTATCACAGTGCATTCAACGCCATGCTAACGATAAACAATGGCAGCTTTGACTATCTTTTGCTGAAGCCTGTCCGCGCGTGGCCGATGGCACTGCTGTCAAAAGCATCGGTTCTTACCGCCGGGCTCGATATCACGGGTAATATCATCATTTTCTCTGTGCTTATCAATTGGTCACAGCTGACGATTACGCTGTCTAGCGCGGCGCTAGCAGCACTGACGTGGGCCATCGGCATTGGACTGATGGCCTGTTTTCTGACGATTTGCCTGATTCCGGCGTTCTATACTGGACAGTCAAAGACGTTTATAAATCTGATGTACGCGCCGCCGTCCCAGCCATTCACCCTCAGCATCATGCCGAGCTGGCTACGGTTTATTAGCTTTACATTCATGCCGGTATACTTCTACTCGGCAGCTGTTACGGCGATGTTACTCAGCAAAGTGTCAGCGACACTGGTAATCGGCGGCGGGATAGTCGGACTGCTGTTCATGACAGCTATCAGTTATAGTTTATGGCGGAAAGGACTTCGTAAATATGCCTCAGCTTCATCATGATGACACCGCGATTGTAACTCGTGATCTGTCGCGCACCTATCGCAGTCGCGGTAATAAAAATCTACTAACCGGGTTATTCCGACCTGAGTGGCGCTATACGCCAGCTGTTCAGGACTTGTCGTTCGACATCAAACGCGGCGAAGCAGTTGCGTTTCTCGGTCCGAACGGCGCGGGCAAGACCACCACCATGAAGATGCTGAGCGGCCTGATGCATCCATCCAGTGGTGATGTGTCGGTGCTCGGCTACACGCCGTTTGAACGCAAGCAGGAATACCTGAAGCGGATTGGTTTTGTGATGGGCAACAAAACAGGCTTGAACTGGGATCTGACGCCAACGCAAAACTTTGATTTACTGCAAAAGATTTATGATGTCCCGCTTGCCGACTTCAACGAACGGTTGCAGAGATTCGTAACGATGCTAAAGATCGAACACGTCCTGGATTCTCAGACCAGGCAGCTCAGCCTGGGCGAGCGGCTCAAGTGTGAGTTTGCCGCCGCATTGTTGCATGAACCAGAAGTGCTGTTCCTGGACGAACCAACCATCGGGCTTGATATCGATAGCAAGGCCGAGCTTCGCAAGTTCCTCCGGCAGCTGGTCGACAGCCATAACATCACCATGCTATTGACCAGTCACGACATGGACGACATCGGCCAGACCTGTGAGCGCGCGATTATCATTAACCACGGCCAGAAACTCTATGATGGCTCGTTGAAGTCATTGCGTCAGAAGTATAGTGACAAGAAATACGTCCAGTTAGTGTTTCGCTCGAAGCCCTCAGCGAAGGTGCTTGCCGGCATCGGGACCGTGACACATCAGAACTCTTTGACGTATCACCTCGTGCTTGAATCAGAGCAGGGTATGAAAAACATCGCTCGCTTGCTCGGTGACGACGAGCTGCTCGATATGCAGATAGAGGCAGTACCGCTCGAGGAAATTATCTCAAACTCGTTCAAACAGTAGTTGGCGCTTTCGTCATCCGTACCAAATGCGCTAAAATACATCAGCAGTAGGGGTGTAGCTCAGCTGGCTAGAGCGTCGGTCTCCAAAACCGAAGGCCTCGGGTTCGAGTCCCGACACCCCTGCCATAAAATACAACCAGGTTATTTTTGGCCTGGTTGTATTTTATATATGGCGATAGCCGTGAGATTCGAACCCGAACAAGCGCGCCAGCGCGAGGGTTCGGGCTCCAAGGAGAAGCAGACAAAAGCTATCTTATAGTTCTTGTCAGTGACGACTGCGCATTGCGAAGCCATCATCCCGCTTGCCTGACCATGCTAGACACAGCAGGCAGGTCGCCCTTGCTGCTCTATGTTAGAGTTTAGCTTATGACAAAGCGCAAGCTGTGGTACATGTATGTGTTAGAGCTAGAAGACAACAAATTTTATGTTGGCATTACTTCGCAAACTCCCGAAATTCGTATGAAAGAGCACGCCAGCCATATCAGAGCTGCTAACTGGACACGTAAGTATGCTCCAATTAGAATTCTAGACAGTAAACTTCTAGGTTCGATCTCAAAGCCTGAAGCTGAGAAGTACGAAGCAAAAGTGGTCCGCAAGTATATGAACCAATTTGGCTACAACAATGTGCGCGGAGGTGATTTAACGAGCGTTGAAGATTATGTTGTGATATTTAGCCGCGTCTACGACAAGATGATGTTCCAGGTGGCGATGGTGTTGCTGGGCTTGTCGACACTTCTGTTGCTAATAGGCTTCAAAATCTTGCAATAACTGTATTGAGCATGGTTGCTAAAACAACGTATTACTAATCAACCGATTCAAATCAGCCCCATACGCCTTCAGCTTAACATCACCGATGCCATGAATACTCTTCAGTTGCGATGTTGTGGCTGGTTTTTCGGCCGCTAAGGCCATCAAGGTTTTGTCTCCCAGTATCATGTACGGCGGCTTGCCCTCGGCTTTGGCCATCTCTGTGCGCCAGGATTTGAGCCGAGCAAATAATTTCTTGTCGTAATCGGCGTATGGTTGAGACAAATTGGTCTTTACGGCTTCATGCATCTTCTTTAACTGTTTTGCGTCGATGCCGAGCAGACTGTCGAGCACGATGCCTGATTGTTCACGGAGCTTCGGGTCGAACTCGGCAATTTGCGGCGCGACGTGGAGAGCTTGATTGTTGATCCCACGCAGGTACAGCCCATCCAGGTGACGCACGCGCGATAGCGCAACATAGCCCATGCCCGGCGCAAATGCTTTTGACAGATCAATCTCCGCTTCATCCAAGCTCATACCCTGGCTCTTGTGAACCGTAATCGCCCAGGCCAACCGCAGCGGATACTGGCTGATTGTGGCTAGGGCGCTGTCGCCGTCCTCAACCGTCCAATCGTTGCGCTGCATGGTGACTTCGCGGCCGGACTGAAGTTTGACGATGGGGGCATCGTCAACGTCGTCAAAGTCGACCACTTCGCCGCGACTGCCATTAACGTAGCCATTGGCAGGGCTATTTGTGACGCAAATCACCTGAGCACCGAGTTTGAGCTCGAGTCGCTCCGGGGCTTGGCAGCTTTTAACCAGTGTTTTGATATATCGATCCTGACCATCGGAGCGCATCAGGTAGGTTTTACCTTTGGCGTCAAGTTGCTTCAGCCGTTCGGCGTTGAGCTTGTCGACATTTGTGTTGTGGGTGTAGAGCCGAGTCACGTCTTTGTCCGAACTAGTGCCAGAGTTAATCCGCGGGCCGAGTACGTCATAGACTGATTCATGATCTTCGGCAGACCGAATCGAGCGTAATAACGACAGTAGAGTGTCGTCCTCGGCTCGATGCTGTTCGTCGAGGTAGCAGACCATCAGGTGAAGCTCGTGCCAGGCGTCGGATAGATGCGGAAAATCAGGCAGTGGCGAATCACGATTGATTGGCGGCAGCTGGAACAGATCGCCGCACAGCACGACTTGAATACCGCCGAATGGCTTGTCGCTATTTCTGGCACGCTTGAGGATGCGGTTCAACAGATCGAGCCTGGCGCCATCGAGCATCGATATCTCGTCAATAATCAGCACCCGTGTGAATTTAAAACGGCCCTTGAGCGAACTGGAAGTGATTAGTTTGCTAATCTGTTCATCAGCCAAATCTGACGCGATGCCAATACCGCTCCAGCTATGAATCGTCATACCGCCGATGTGCGTAGCGGCGATGCCGGTGCTAGCAGTCACACCGGCCTCGATGTCATGTTCATGGAGATAGTCGACGAACTGATTCAGCACGTAAGTCTTGCCGGCGCCGGGCTCACCCGTCAGGAACACATTGTGTCCGAGCTTCATTACATCGAGTGCTTGCGCTTGGGTCATGCAGCTAGTGTAGCAGTCTAGTTGGCGCTAGAACTACGGTTGGGTCGGGATGGTCTGTGAGAGTTCTTTGAAAGCGATGTTTGATGGTGGCGTAAACAAGTCGTCATTGATTGACTGGCGCTTGCAATCAACCTTGGCCCCTGAGTCCTCCTCATCCTCAGCCTGGAAGTTGTCTGGTCCGAATGTCTGGTAGTTCGCGCCCAGCTGGCTGTACTTGGCGAGGTTGATTTTGACACCTTCCTTAGTGCTGTTTGTCCAGGTGTAGGCAAAATCGCCGTCACGGATGAAGTGCCCCGGGCCATCGTCGGTGTTGTTTACGTCAACGCGCATTGATGTCTCTGAGTCGATGTAGGCTGTGCCGGTGCCGCCGTCTTCTGAGACGAAGTCACAGCGTATCTGGGCATCGCCAGCGATAGCTGCGTTGTAAAGCGAGCGAGCGTCGTCATCGACTAGTTCAGCCTGGGCTGTTTGCTGCTGCGTAGTGTCGGTTGACTGACTGGTTTCTGCTTCATCATCAGAGCTACTGAATACATAGTAGCCGACGCCAGCAACAGCTATCATTGCTACTACAATCCCGACAATCGCCATGGTCGTCAGACCTGGCTTTGTTTGATATTTCATAGAGATCCCCTCGTTTAAACGTTGCGCTTCATTATAACTGAGATGGTGGTTCATCGGCAATCCCGCCCCAGCTAGCTGCTATACTTTAGGCGTAATGAAATACCTCAAAATCGCGGTGCTGGTGTTAATCGTAAGTTTCGCCTGGTACGGACCGGTCGTGGCGCAAAATGTTCAGGATTTTAATATTGCTGGTTTCAAAGCCAACTACGAGCTTCACGGTGATGATACGACTGAAGCTTCGATGCTGGTTACCGAGACGATTGTCGCCGAGTTTCCGGCGATTGACCAAAACCACGGCATCGAACGCTCGCTACCACAAGAGTATGACGGTGGTAGCCTCGACTTAAAAATCATCGATGTTACTGATGGGTCTGGACAGGTTCGGCCCTACACCACCTATGACAGTAGTAAGTTTACGGTTGTACGAGTTGGCGACGCTAACAGCTACGTCCACGGTCGTCAGACATATGTCATCAGCTATGAGGTCAGCGACGTCGTGACGTTCTATGAAACTCACGATGAGGTGTTCTGGGATGTGAACGGCACCGATTGGGCCCAGCCGATGGGCAGCGTAACGGCAACGATTAATTTAACCCCCCGACTTGCAAAACGACTCAAACCAGAGCTGCGTTGCTACAGCGGTGCCTATGGCTCGAGCGAGCAGCGGTGCGACATCTCACGTTCCGACCAAACGATAACCGCCAAGACGACGAAGCTTCAGCCTGGCGAGAACTTGTCGTTCGTGCTCGGTTTTGACGACAACACTTTTTACGAAAATCCATGGCCGGCCCGACTCCAAATCTTACAATACATCGTAGCGGCAGTCGTGCCGTTGGTGACATTCGCCTTCATGCTGGGCCGTTGGTATAACCGCGGTCGGGATGCGCGTGGACGAGGCACGATTGTACCACAGTACACGCCGCCTGAAGGTCTGGGGGTGCTCGAGTCGCTAGTGATTATGAATACCAGACTTAAGCCGAGTGACATCGGCGCCGCAATCATCGAATTAGCAACTGATGGCTATGTAAAACTGACCGAGACTGTTAAAGACAAACTACTCAGTAAAGATGAATACGACTACACACTTGAGCTAGTCAAAGATGCGAACGACGTGTCGGAGGTGCGCCAAGAAATTGTCAAAGACTTGTTTGGCACGTATACCGCAGCCATGACTGTGCCAGTGAAGCTAAGCGATCAGCAGCACAAACTATCGTCCACTCTGAGTAGCATCAACAAGCAGCTCCAGCAGCGACTGACGGACGACGGCTATTTCAAAGCCAACCCCACACATGCCATCGGCAAATACGTCGGCATCGCAGGACTACTCGGTGCTATCGGCGGATTATTTGGATTCCTCGGGCTACCAGTGCTGCTAGCAAGTTTCTTCGTGGCGGGCGGAATCGTGCTTGGCTTCGGTCTACTAATGCCAGCCCTCAGCGCCAAAGGCACGCAGACCAAAGAGTATCTGCTCGGAGTCAAAGACTACATCCAGTTGGCAGAAGCAGACAGGATTAAGTACCTCCAAAGCCCAGAGGGTGCACGCCAGTTTGGCGACGCTAGCGAGCAGGGCACACAGCTGAAGATTTACGAGCACCTGCTGCCCTACGCGATGCTATTTGGCATCGAAGACCAGTGGGCACAACAATTTACCAGCCTTAGCGAACAAGCGCCGCAGTGGCTCAACAGCGCGAGTTCAGGGTTTAACGCTAGTCACTTCACTAACTCGATGAGCCATGTCAACAGCTCGGTCACGAACGCATTCTCTCCCGCATCATCAAGCGGTGGCAGCTCTGGCTCAAGCGGCTTTGGCGGTGGCGGTTTCTCTGGCGGAGGTGGCGGCGGAGGAGGCGGAGGTGGTTGGTGATAGACACTGATGGCAGTGCGATAACCGACGAGCAATTCGAAGAATTTGTAGTCGCAGGCATGGATGCAATCCCAGAGCGTTTTGCCAGTGAAATAGATAACGTCGTCATCGTACTCGAAGACGAACCATCACCGCAGCAGCGCCACAAGCTCGGCCTGCGAGACCATTCCTACCTGTTTGGATTGTATGAAGGTATCCCCAAAACAAAACGCTGGAACTACAACCTGGCGCTGCCAGACAAGATAACTATTTTCAAGAACGAAATCCTGGCCACTTCGACTGACCCTGAACGTATCAAAGCCTTAGTCATGAATACCGTTTGGCACGAACTTGGTCATCATTTCGGTCTCAGCGACGAACAAATCCACGCGATTGAACGCGGCAAACGCTAGCTACGACGCGCAAAAAGTTTGGCAATCAGCCAGTCATACGTCCGGGTCGGCAACAGCTTACGGATTATAATGATGCTTGCACTACCGCGAGTCGGCCGGTAGTGCGGTTTCGGATTTTGGACAGACAGTGCGGTGACCATGGCGTCAGCGACATATTCTGGCCCGGGTGCGCCCGCAAAACTGCGGTGCATGTAACGTTTAAAGCCGTTGACGATGGGCTGGTATTCTTTGATTTCTCCCAGTTTGTCCATTGGTTCAAATGCAGCGTCCTCAAACCCAGTTTTAACAGCGCCAGGCTCAATCATGGATACCTTGACGCCGAACGACGCGACTTCTTGTCGTAGCCCGTCAACCAGCCCACGCACTGCGAATTTCGACGCGCTATACCATGCCATGCCTGCAGTGGAGGCATAGGCCGCCACCGAAGTAGTGATGACAATATTGCCGCTACCAGCTTGTCTCATGTGTGGTAGCGCGGCGCGGACGAGACGAGCTACGCCGTGAACATTCACATCGAACTCAGCCTGAGCTTGATTAAGCGGCAGTTGTTCGACCGTACCGTACAAACCATAGCCGGCATTAGCTAGCAGCCCGTCAACCCGACCATCACGCTCGATAATGGTGTTGATTGCTGCTGCGACATCTTCATCAGAGGTGACATCGAGCTTGAGTGGTATCGCGCCTGCCTTCTGGAGAGACTCCAGATCGTCAGGATTGCGAGCGGAGGCATACACCTTCCAACTACCACTCGCAAGTAGCCTGGTAGCGGTCAACTCACCAAATCCCGATGAGGCACCAGTTACAAGTACTGTTCGAAGTTTGTTCATTGGTAGCATGATAGCACTTTAGTTGCTACAATCTGTGCTCCGCTGATTCCTAAATTACACGCAGATAACCGGCGGCCGGTCTGTTATCATAAGCATAATGAACAGGAGACAACCTGACACCATTGACCAGATGGTGCTCGAAGATAATTACGGGCGCGCCGCACGCATAATCAGCGTGGTGCTGTTTGCGTCACTGGCAACACTAGGACAAACTACGCCGGAGGTCTTGGTCGTTGTGGGACTCAGTGGATTACTGATCGTGCAGGCATTGTCGCCGCTTGTTTTGAGCCGTGCCACCCGGCTAGCGAACGCCTGGGCGACTATTTGGGCATATTTGGTCGCGTTTAGCCTCATCGATATCCTGGTGCTCGAGCCCGGTGCGGGACTGGAGATAGTTGGGTTGGTGATGGTAGTGGTGGCGACGTTCTGGCGCGGAAAGCTCGGCTTTATGCTGTCAGCCAGCGTCTTGAGCGCGAGTTGGTTGCTGAATGCAGCGATTGACGATTTGCCGCTGGAGCGAGCTGGCTACTTGGTGGGCTATATCTTCACCGTCATCATCAGCGGTGTTTTCCTAGACCACTATACGCACAAACAACAAATCGAGCGTAAGCAAATTATCCGCACTGAAGCTCGCGCCGTTCGTGAGGGGACGCAGCTGCGCTCACTGATTAACAGCATGGCGGATGCCGTCATTGCCACTGACGAGCAGGGCACCATCCAGCTCTACAACGCTGCAGCACTACTACTACTCAACACCAATCAAGGTCTACGTGACACCAAGCTAAGTAGACTGGTCAAGCTCCGAGACAAGGACGGTGAGGTTCAGGACATATTCGCCCAAGCCCGCGAGCAACAGCGGATTATCCAGCGCGACGATCTCGTCTTTACCAACAACCGCGACGAGAACGTTAACCTTTATCTTGACCTGGCGCCGGTACGAACTGGTCATGACAACCGCATCGACGGCTACATTTTTCTGCTGCGCGACATTACCAAACAAAAAACTATCGAGGAACAGCGTGATGACTTCATCTCAATTATTAGCCATGAGCTACGTACACCGATTACCATTGCCGAAGCTAACCTATCGACCGCGCTGTTAGACGCAGTCACCGGTAAAAAGAAGCAACAAGAGATGGTCAAGCAAGCCCACAAAAACGTGCTGTTCCTGGCTGATTTGGTAAATGACATCACCACTCTCGCCCACGCTGAGCGCGGCGATTTAGATGAGTCCCGGACACAGCTCAATATCACTACATTCCTGCACCGGCTCGGTGATAATTACCAAGCTCAAATCAAAGAAGCTGGACTCAAGCTGAAATTCGATATCGACGACGAATTACCCATCGTTCCAGTCCACAAGCAGCGCCTGGCAGAGATTATGCAGGACTACCTAACCAACGCTATTCGCTACACAAATGACGGTACGATTACGATTATCGGTCACGAGCTGACGCCAGAAGTAGTCCGAATCGGTGTTAAAGATAGTGGTATCGGTCTCAGCAAGTCCGACCAAGCGCACGTGTTTGAGAAGTTTTACCGCAGCGAGGATTACCGCACCCGTCAGCACAAGGGCACTGGCCTCGGCCTCTACATCGCTAACAAGCTCGCCGAACTAATCGATGTTCGGCTTGGGGTCGAGTCGAAGCTAAATGACGGTTCTTATTTCTACGTCGACATTCCGACGACACACCTTAGTGGTACCGACAGCTAAACGTTCGGCAGTTTTACTTCTGCTTCAAGTAGCGGCAAGCAGACCAGCCGTTCTTTCCAGTAGAGGTCGGTAAATCGATACTGCACAATCGAAATAACGAGCAACCCCAGTTCGTGCGCCAGTTGCAACGGCCAGAGCAGACTGCCCAAACCATGTCGCCAGCCGTTGACAGCAATCGCGACTCTAGCAAACAACAACCAGATTAAGCCGCCGGCTACTAGCGCCAACCAAGGTGCTGTCGCAAGCGCAAACAGCGGAACGATGCTCAGTCCGCCCAGAATCAGCAGTAGCGTCGTTGTATCAAACCGATTTGCAAGCGCCGGTGAAGCAGAGCGGATGGTAGCCTTAGCGTTTGAATGGTAGTGCTTGCGGACAATCAAGCCAATCGTCCGTCCGAAAAAGAATTTGTAGCGCTTATCGGCTTTTATCAGCTGTTTAGTCAGTGTGTAAACCGGATAGATACTGGCTTTGGTCGAGTTGAACATGTCTGCCGGCAGCGCAGGCGCATTGAGCGCAAAGCACCTGCCAATTGCGGCGCGGGCATGTAGGAACTGAAATGGCACCAGTGTTAGCCAGAAATTTGTTAGTGGTGGCAGTAATTGACCCAACCAACCCGAGGTCCGATCGGCGGGCACGAAACTGGTGATGTCGAGTTCGTCACGTTGCATCACCCCTACAATCTCCGCGATGGTGTCGTCGCTGAATTTAACATCGACATCTGCAAACACCAGTAATTCACCGTTTGCGGCTTGCGTTAGCTGCTGCAAGGCCCAGTTACGCCCCAGCCACTCAGTCGGTGTTGGCTTGCCTTCCACAAACCGAGCGCCATCATGCGCAAAGCCACGGATAATCTCTGGTGTCTTGTCGTGGGAGCAATCGTCAAGTACCAGCACCTCGAGCTTAGGATAGGTCGACTGGAGTGCTCGGCTCAACGTGTCATTGAGCGCATGAGACTCGTTACGAGCCGGTATCAGCAGCGACACCGTCGGAAGACTGTCGAGATCGTCGAGTGCCAACTGCTTTGACGGCCCGAGCCGATAGCGGCGAACGTGGATAGTGAGTAGGGCGTGCAGTGGTACCGTAACGACTATTAACCCTACTGTAATGCTTTGAATTACACTGCTTACTGCCAGATTCGAGAACCCTACACTCCACGCAATGACAGTCGCAGCCGCAATCATCATCGCCAGCCATTGCGCCTCGAGCGGAAACGACGACTTGCGCTGAGCTGCAACGCCGTAATAGCGATTGAGCGTAGCTGCTGTCATAGCAATTGCCAGTAGCGCAACTAGCCAAAACCAAGCTGATTCACTGACCAGCAGCACGGTAGCTATCAGCAGTACCACCAAGCTAGTTATGTCAAAAAACAACCCTACGCGAACTCGACCAGTGCCCAACTGAATAATAAGTAGGCTGAGGGCGAGTAAAATAAGTCCGATAATCATAGTCCATGCTTATGCTATCACACCGTAGCTAAACTGTTGACGGCAGCCAGAAGCCTGAGCTATACTTGACATGAACGAGCCAAATAGGCTCTTTTTAATTTGAGGTGAAATAGCAGTGGCAAAGAACGCTAAGACAGAGGCGAAGCAGTCGAAACAAGCCGACAAATCGGATCCTAAACGACGCAGTCTAGCGCTGCGAATGAAAAAGCCACCTAAGAAGTCCACTAAGAAAAAGTCGTCCAGCAAAGTTACTCTGCGCAACAATCCAATTACGCGCTATCTCAAAGGCGCTTGGTATGAACTAAAGCATGTTTCTTGGCCAGACCGCACTGAGACAGTTCGTCTGACTATCGGCGTGGTTGTTTATTCGTTATTTTTCGCGTTATTTATCGCACTGGTCGATTATCTATTCGACCTCGGCTTTGAACGATTTATTATTTAAGAAGGAGTGTCTATGAGCAAACAAGACGACAATCGAGCCTGGTACGCTATCCATACCTATTCTGGCTATGAAGAAAAGGTCGCAGACAACATCAAACAACGCAGCGACTCGCTCGACATGGGCGACAAGATTTTTGAAACGCTAGTACCAAAAGAGAAGCAAATAGAGATCAAAAACGGCAAGCGCAAAGTCGTCGAACGTCGCATCTTCCAGGGCTATGTCTTAGTCGAGATGATCTTAAGCGAGGACGCCTGGTATATCGTCCGCAACACACCCAACGTGACAGGATTTGTCGGCGCGGGTAACGACCCAACGCCGGTAAGTCCAGACGAAATGGACAAGATTCGCCGTCGAATGGGCGTCGACGACCCAACCCACAAAATTGATTTTGCGGTTGGCGAAGTCGTCAACATCATCGATGGTCCATTCAAGGGATTCGATGGCGCAATCGACGAGATTGATCCACAAAAAGGCAAGATTAAAGTATTGGTCAACATGTTCGGCCGGGAAACTCCGGTAGAGCTCGATGGCCTTCAGGTATCGAAAGGATAATTATGGCAAAGAAAAAAGCAAAGAAAGTAATCGCAAACCTCAAGATGCAGGTCCCTGCCGGCATGGCGACACCAGCGCCACCAGTTGGTTCGACACTCGGGCAGTATGGCTTGAACTCACAGGATTTCATCCAGCCGTTTAACGACCAGACTGCCGACCTGCGCGGTCAGGGTGATGTCGGCGTTAAGCTGACAATTTACGACGACCGCTCATTTGAGTTCTATACCACTGGTATCGCCACCGAGCAGCTGATCAAAAAAGAGCTCGGGATCAAAAGCGGTTCGGGTGTTCCACAAAAAGACAAGGTTGGAGAGCTCAGTGACGAGCAGCTAACCCGCATCGCCGAGCAAAAGCTCGATGATTTCAACTGTGACAGCATCGACAGTGCCAAGAAACTGGTCGCTGGCACTGCTCGCAGCATGGGCGTGACAATCGCAAGCTAATTAATTAATTTTTGTGGGAGACTGTCAGCAGCAGTCGTTCGAACCACGAAAGGAGCAACATTATGGCAAAACTTAAAGCAGACTGGCTCATAGAGGCCGAAGAACTCGGTCTAGATGTCACAAGCAAGAACACGGTAGCCGACATAAAAGCAGCCGTCGAAACACACGATATCAACGGAGACGACGAGCAACAGTCGCCAGAGGGCACAGCAGATACTGCAGAAGCAGATGACGAAACATTCACCAAAGCCGGCAAGCGCAGTAAAAAAGGCGTTGAAGAAGCCGAAGAAAAGGCCGAAAAACTAGCCCGACAAAAGGGTGAACTCGAAGCAGGTGAGGCCGACGAAACTGAAGTTGAAACTAAAAAAGGTCCAAAGCCAGTTACTCGACCACTCATAGAGCGCCGCAGCCAACGCTACCGCAAAGCCGCTGAAGCGGTTGACTCCGACAAAGAATACTTCTTGGCTGAAGCTGTCGCGGCAGCGCAAGCCAGCTCGACCGTCAAGTTCGATGCATCTGTAGAGCTGCATATGCGGCTCAACATTGACACCAAGCAGGCTGACCAGAACATCCGTGGCAGCATCACCTTGCCGCACGGCACCGGTCGCGAGACAATCATCGCCGTCCTAGCAGAGGACGACAAGCTGGCGGCTGCCAAGAAAGCAGGCGCTGACTACGCTGACACTGAACAGCTACTGAAGAAACTCGAAGACAACGATATTGATTTCGATATGATCATTGCGCAGCCAAGCCAGATGAGTAAACTCGGTAAATTCGCAAAGAACCTCGGTCCGCAAGGTCTGATGCCGAACCCAAAGAGTGGCACCGTCACCGACGACATTGCCACAACGGTCAAACAGATGAAAGCTGGCCGTGTCGAATACCGCGCAGATGCACAGGGAATCGTCCACATGGGCATCGGCAAAGTCAGCTTCGACGCCAAACAACTTGAAGAAAACGCTCGCGCGCTTCTAAAAGCACTGACTGACGCTCGCCCGCGCAGTGTCAAGGGCGAATACGTCCAATCAAGCTACCTCAGTACTTCTATGGGTCCATCGATAGAATTTAGCTACGACCTAGAGAAATAGACAAAGGAGCATGAGGCGGTGGCCATTCATTCGCAAAGGCTACCGCACTATCTCAACGGAGCTCATGTACAGCCGCTACCGCCAGTCCAGTCAGGGCTGTGACCTTTGTAAATATAAAGCGGAAGACGATGAGACAGTCGAATCACATCAGGGCTGGCTGGTCATTACGAATCGATTTCCCTATAAGCAATGGGATTGGCGTCCTGTTAGAAGTCATCTAATGATTATCCCGACGCGCCACATAACGAAATTAAGTGAACTCAATGATAAAGAGTGGCAACAATTCAGCCAGATAGCGAGCCGTTACGACAGCCAGGGCTACTCGACATATCTTCGCTCACCACTAAATGAGCTGAAAACAGTTGCACATCTCCACTGGCATTTGATACAAACCAAGTAACGTTGTCGGTACTACATTGCAGCGAGTGGGTTATGGATTTATACTGAACCGAAACGGGTGGTAGGTAATGAGGGTAGATGTCCGTATATTCCGACATACAGATAAAACAAGCCATCGACAGCGGCCATATCGTCGCGCATCCTTTCGTCGAAGATAACGTCAATGGCAGCAGCCTCGATGTTACACTCGGGCACTGGTATTACAAGACTGAACAGCCAACGGGCCGTGGTGTCTATAATCCGTTCTCTCCAGATGATGTCGAACGTTACTTTAAGGGTCCCTACCACGGGGTCGAACATCATCTGTGGTGTCAGCAAACTGGTCGAAAATTATTCGAAGGTATCCCCTATGACCACCAAATAATCGTTATCGAGCCAGGCGAGCGAATCCTGGCTCACACTCATGAGTTCGTCGGCATCAGAGCACCCGGAACATCTACGATGCAGGCTCGTTCGACATGGGGTCGTAATGGAGTGGCTGTATGTCTGGACGCAGGCTGGGGTGACCCCGGCTACATTAATCGCTGGACAATGGAAATCTATAACATGAACATGCATGAGAGTGTTATCTTGCCCGTTGGCGAGCGTATTGCTCAGCTGGTATTTCATGAGACCGGCGAGGTCGGTCAAGAATATGCTAGTAATAGTGGCAAGTACCAGGAAACAAGTGAACAAGATTTGCCACAGATTATAAAAGCCTGGCAGCCGCAGCAGATGTTACCACGTGCCTATAAAGACAAACGCATAAAACCAGGAAAGATTTGAAATGAACCAAGAAGCTGGGAAATACATTGTACTTGAGGGCGGAGAAGCAGCCGGTAAAACTACACAATTAGAACTCCTGCGTGAACAGCTGGGCGCGGTTGGCGTCGACGCAGTGATATTTCCCGAGCCGGGTGGTTCAGAATTCGGTGCTGCCATGAGAGAAGTCATCAAATATGGACCAAAGCGTACTGCAGCTGCGAATGTACTGGCGTTTAACGCCGCACGAGCTGACTCTCTGAAAAAAGCCGAGGAGTTGCGCGAACAGGGCAAATGGATACTGGCCGACAGGAGCTATCTCTCGACCATTGTGTACCAGGGCCACGGAGAAGGGATGGACATTGATTCAATACGGACAATTTGTGAATTTGCGGTTGGTGACATGAAACCTGATGCTACGTTCATACTCGATGTCGATGCTACGACCGCAAGTGAGCGTCGTGAGCAACGGGGCACAACAGACCATTTTGAAAAGATGGATGACGCTTTTCACGAGCGTGTTCGGGAGGGGTTCGCAACCGAAGCTAAGCGTGAAGGGCTGCCAATTATAGATGCCTCGGAGCCAGTCCAGGAAGTACACCAACAATTATGGAAGAGGATCGAACCAATGCTGAGTAAGAAGGCAAAGGGCGAAGCTAGCACCAATCAACTAATTGAAGAAAAAGATGGCCAGAAACAACTGACACCAGCCGGCAAACGTTGGCTAGAAAAAGCCGTCACCGACACAGAAGGCGATGTCTACGTTTTTACCGGCGAGATGGATCCGGTGATGGTCGCGGCCGCAATGGCGCGGCTGAGCCGTAATGCCAACGACATGCGAGTCATCCTGGCCGATGAGTTCTCGGGTGATGTCGAAGACGCCGAGGGATTACTGCACCGTGTCATTACCGCTTACGGCGACGACTCAGTGCAACAACTGACTGGTGTGCACCTAGTCGTGGAGGATGCATCAAACTTACTGACCAAGAAACTTGAGTGGGGCCGACTAGCAGCCTACCTGGAACAATCAACGCGCTATATTTATTTTGATAAGCCGAATAAGCACGGCGAGTATCGTTACCATACCCCAAGTTATTTGGCCCCGGAACATGCCGCGCACTACGACAAAACCATGGATGAGTTGTTTACGACATATTCAGGCATTGTCAAAAAGCTAACTAATTATGTTCGCGATAATTCCTCAGAGACTGAACGTGACGGCGCCTGGAAAGCCGCCACCCGAGCCCAGGCCTGCGATGCTGCCCGGCCGCTGCTGCCCGTAGCAACGACTTCGACTGTTGGCATCTTCGCCAGCGGTCAGGCGCTGGAGGCGATGATTATGCGCCTGCGCGCCGAAGAACTACCAGAGATGCAACAAACCGGCCAAGCGATCCTAGACCAGTCGCGTCAGGTGCTGTCGACTTTTCTTGAACGGGCTGACAAGCCATCACGTGGTGGTGCTACCAGCCATTATCTGCAGCAGACTCGCCGCGCGAGTGAGGCGCACGCCGCTAAGCTCGAGGGTATGAGTATCGACATCGAACCAGTCAAGTTAGTCGACGTCAGCATGCGTAACGAGCTCGATGTGGTGCCGTTCATCCTGGCCGAACACGGCGACAAAAGCTTAGACGAGATAGCAGAGGAGATAAGCGGCTGGAGCCATGGTGAAAAGTTACAGGTATTTAAAGATTACGTCGGCGAACGGCTGAATCGTCGCCACAAGCCTGGTCGGGCGTTTGAGCACATCAACTACACCTGGGAGATTATCTGTGACTACGGAATATTTCGCGACCTGCAGCGCCACCGCATGGTCGACGGTCTGACCTGGCAGCAGTTAACGCCGCGCTATGGATTCGAGACACCGCAACTGGTGAGTGATGCCGGACTAGAGGACCAGTTCGAAGCAGGATTTGACCTTAGCTTCGAACTATTCAGTTATCTGCAGCACCACGGCTATCACGATGCCGCACAATATGCGACGCTGATGGGCCACAAAATGCGCTGGAAAATTGGCTATAACGCTCGGCAAGCTTTCCACTTCCACGAACTCCGCACAGCACCACAAGGTCATCCTGGCTACCGTAAACTAGTTGGTGACATGCACAACCGTCTCGCGGAAGTCCACCCTCACATCGCAGCATCGATGAAATTTGTCAATCAAGGCGAGGACGAAGAGTTGACCCGACTCGCTGCCGAAAGATATACGCAAAGCAAATTAGCGACTTTAGATTCAAAGGTATAGAGAACTAGGAGCAGAGTTGATAGTGAGTGGATGGGCTGGGAGGGGTGGGTGCTGCAGTGCAGCTTCAGTCAGCACCCACCTCCGAGTAGATCATGTCAGATAGTGATCGCGGATTGTGCACAACAGGCAAACCAACCGCCGCCGGTTCATCGACTGTGGCTGACGCAGCCCACTGATGTACCGTCGCATGACAGCCGAGCTCATGCGAAGTCGTTGTTGTATTCCGCGTCGGTCGTGAACTTCCATCGTGCGGTAGTCCATCGGTAGTGACTGGGGAGAGCCAAGCACTGCTCGAATTTCTCCGTAGAGAAGTTCAAACTGGCGCAAGCTCAACCGCTGGCCTTGCTCGAGTTGACGAAACATCTGCTGCAGCTGAGGGTCAGTATCGATCCTGTCGGCTGCAATGCCACGTCGGTGTCGACGTCTCGATACGACGTCTGGGTCCATGGTTACCATCGTTGCTCCTAAGTTGTGAAGGTTCCCAAAGCGTTTGCCCTGGAATGAGTTATTGCCATCAATCGCGATCCAGTGGTGAATCACAAGCCATAACTCAGCGCAGCACAAGTGTGGGTAATTTTATATCTTATCGTTAGTATTGGTCAAAGAGTTAAAAATCGACAACAAAAAATAGGGGTACATAAGAAAAGTGTGGCACGACGGACGCACCGAAGATGCTTGGTGCGTCCGTCGCGAAGTTCAGACCGTATCCGGTTGGAGGTGGTACAGGACTGCGTCCAGCTGAGCCTGTGACAAACTCCATGGTGCAGTCAGGTGCGACAAAAGCTCGGTTGAGTCATCGGCGTTCAACGACGGACGGAAGTCCTCATTGAACTGCACATCGCTGTAAAGCGACAGACCCAAGTGGCAGTCATGTGGCTGGAAGTGGTTCAGCAAATCCCGCACTGCCAAGTAGAGCAGTCGATACGACGGAGCGTCGAGCTCGAGTGGTCGCGATAGCGGTGACGGTGGCTGAACCCCGAGCTGCTGGCCCAGTCGTATCTGGGCCTCGCGGCGCTGCTTGGCGCGGGCGGTGCTTTCCTGGACGCACGGAAGCGTCTTGGTTCCCATGTGGCATATCCTTGGTTGTCGATGTACGAGCTGAAGCGGTTTGCCTCAGAGATTGCTCTGACTGATTGACGCCATCAATCACTTGATAGCTCAGCCAAGAACAGGTCATAGTTAAACAACTACTCGGAAGATACGCAAGTGTAATCTTAACTCCGGTACGGTTGTTGACCTCCGGGATAGATATGCCGTACAATGTAACACGTTCACCAAAGACAGTGGCGGTCATCCGACTTAATCAGCCACCGAGGTAAGCAATCAATGATTTGTTTATGAATGTCTTTGGCTATGGAAATGCCAAAGATTTTTTAATTGGTGTGAACATTAACATTTATTAACTAACAATTTCTAACCCGCCCAAAGGAGGCATTGATGGCAATAACCCGTCAAAAAAAGGAAGAAATTGTTGCTGATGTACAGCAACTGCTCGACGACGGTCGAATGACGGTGGTGATGAACTACCGCGGACTGAGCGTCAAACAGTTTCAAGCACTACGGCGCGAGGCAAAGGACAACAATGTCCGGATCGTCATCGCCAAAAACCGCTTGGTCAAACTAGCTATGCAAGGTGTCGCTCATCTGAAAGATGTCGACCCTGAACTGCTCAACGATCAGGTCGGACTGGCGATTGGTATGACTGACGAAGTCGCACCGGCGCAGGTTTTGGCGGAATTCGCCAAAACGAACCCGCAGCTGGAACTGCTCGGGGCGTATAACGCCGATGGTGACGTTCTCGACCAATCACAGGTCGACGTGCTATCGAAGCTGCCAAGCAAACAGCAACTCCAGGGTCAACTGGTCGGTACAATCGCCGCACCATTGTCTGGTTTTGTAAACGTACTCAGTGGCAATGTTCGTGGTCTGGCAAACGTGCTCAACGCACGCGCACGGTCGCTCGAATCATAAACTAATGTAACGAAAGGAAATTCTTATGGCAGACGATGCAAAGAATTCAGATGACAAAAAAGTAGAAATCCCAAAGAAGTTCGCAAAACTCGTAAAAGAGGTTGAGGAACTGTCCGTTCTCGAGCTATCCGAGCTCGTACACGTACTCGAAGATCACTTCGGTGTATCAGCGGCAGCTCCAGCAGCCGCAGCAGCTCCAGCAGCCGCTGACGCAGCAGGTGGCGACGATGAACAAAGCGAATTTGACGTCGTGTTGAAAGATGCTGGTGGCCAGAAAGTTGCAGTCATTAAGGCCGTAAAGGACATCACCGGACTCGGTCTGGCTGATGCAAAGGGCCTGGTTGACGGCGCTCCAAAGCCAATCAAAGAAGGCGTCGACAAAGCAGAAGCCGAAGAGCTAAAGAAGAAGCTCGAAGAAGCTGGCGCGACAGTCGAACTCGAATAAGCAGAGTTTGATGATTAATCCCGTACGTGTTTTCGGCACGTGCGGGATTTTATTTTTGGCGCCAGATTGGCTTTATCGCGCCCCTGTATTGACACTGGTCAGCTTTACTGCTACGATGCTGGCAATAACCGTTAAATAAAACAAAAGATGTGGATGTAACTAGTTGTGGCAGAATTAGCTGATAAACAGGTGAAAAGACTGCGCTCATTGATCGATGAAGCGGAAACCAACTTAGCGGCAGCCAAAGAGCTGTTGATTAGTCTTGTCGGCGATGATGAAGACGTCGTCGCACCCACAGAAAACCCTGCCGGTAAGGTGATCGAGGGCGTATTTGACGGTCAGACCGTCCACGGTCCTGATGGCAAACAATATCCCGTCCCAGCCAACTACGCCTCGAAATCCAAACTCGTCGAAGGCGACATCATGAAGCTGACGATTGCAGATGATGGCTCCTTTATCTACAAGCAGATCGGTCCCGTACCACGCAAGAGTGTCATCGGTACGCTCAAGCAACAAGATGGACAATTCTTCGTCGATGTTAACGGCAAACTATACAAAGTCTTACTCGCCAGTGTGACGTATTTCCGCGCCCGCCAAGGGGACCAAATCAGTGTCATCGTCCCTGAGGACGAAACATCCGCCGAGTGGGCTGCTATTGAAGCTGCTATCTAGCGCGCCTACGACCTAATCCGACTACGAAAATCGCCCCATGGGCGCTATACTTGATAGCTAGAAAGTTTGGAGGGAAATGTCACATTCGGTAGCACTCTACCGTAAGTATCGTTCGCGCTCGTTTGACGAGATCGTCGGCCAAGATCACATCGTCGACAATCTGCGTGCTGCCCTGAAGAAAGGGCAGATTAGCCATGCGTATCTGTTCACTGGCCCGCGTGGCACTGGCAAGACATCAACTGCTCGCATCATGGCCAGAGCGGTTAATGATTTAGAAGTCAACGACGAGCAATCGTACATCGATATCGTCGAGATTGATGCAGCCTCGCACAACAGTGTCGATGATATCCGCGAGTTGCGCGAGGGCGTTATCACCGTACCGACACAGCTGACATATAAAATTTACATCATCGACGAAGTTCACATGCTCAGCGGTGGGGCGTTCAACGCACTGCTTAAGACGCTCGAAGAGCCACCCGAACACGCCATATTCATCCTGGCTACGACTGAAATTCATAAACTGCCAGCAACAATTATCAGCCGCACCCAGCGCTATGATTTTCGGCCGCCAACGCTAGAAATTATCACCAATCACTTGCGCTACATCAGCGACAACGAAAAACTACAGCTCAGCGACGATGCGCTGCAGTTGATCGCGCTCAAAGGTGAGGGCAGCTTTCGGGATGCAATTTCGGTGCTAGACCAAGTAGCTTCGCAAGCCGATGGCAAAGAGACAACCCGTGAACAGGTCGAACAAATCCTGGGGTTGGCGTCCCAACAGCAGATTGACGACATTGTCGAGGCGACGTTTACGCAGCACAATCCACATCAGCTGCTAGCCACTATCGATGAGATGATTGGAAAAGGACTCAGCGTCAACGCTATCGCATCGCAACTGCGAGCCGAACTACGCCGACAGTTAGTCCAGCAACTCTCCCCGACGCAGCTAGACATCTGCAACCAATTATTGCAGATTGACGGAGCAACCGACCCGCGCCTCAAACTCGAGCTCGTTCTACTGAGTGCAATCAACACCATCCAGCCCCAGAATCCTCCGCCCTCCCAAGTAAACAGCAGCGGCGATACAACCGAAACCACAAAAGCAGCCACCGAAAAGAAACTGCCACCAAAAAAAACCGTGGCAAAAAAGGAACCTACTACAACTAGCAAGCCCAGACCAAAGCCGGAAACAGCCACTGAAACTAGCGTCAAGCCTGCTCCTCCTGCCAGTGGTGAAGCGCTCGAAGCGGCACTCGAGCAATGGTCGAGTATGATTAATGACCTTAAAGCTGATGAACCGAGTCTCTACGCCGTGCTACGCCAGGCCAGCGTCAGTCTCGGCGACGAACCACAGCAACTAAAAGTTGGCTTTCGCTACAAGCTGCATCTCCGCAAAGCTTCTCAGCCAAAGAAGCAAGCTATGCTTAAGCAATTAATTGAGCAGAGGGTTAATGGTAGTATTGAACTTATCATGCAGCATCAACCTGATTTAATCCCGCAAACGCAGGAACCGCCATCGCAGCTCGACTCAGTCAAGAATATGCTAGGCGGCGATATCGTAAGCCTGGGCGAATAGACAATGGCCAACCCGAAGCTACCACCACAAAACACCGAGGCCGAAGCTGGCTTACTCGGCAGCATCCTACTTGATAAGGATGCACTCTTAAAAGTCGGCGACCGGCTCAGTCCGGCTGACTTTTACGACCACAAACATCAGCTGATTTATCAGGCGATGATTCAACTATTCGAGAAGAATCGCCCCGTCGATGTGCTGACGATATCAAACCGCCTCCGCGAAGAGTCGTTACTAGATGATGTTGGCGGCTCAGCCTACCTAACGACACTCGTCAACGATGTGCCGTCGGCCTCACATGCCGAACATTACGGTGAGATTGTCCATAAAACCGGCACGCTCCGCCGACTGATTAAAGCTAGTGAAGACATCGTCCAGCTTGGCTATCAAGAGGGTGGTGAAGTTAACGAATTATTGTCTCAAGCCGAACAAAAGCTATTTGCCGTCTCGCAGCAGAACATCAGGCAAGATATCACCGCTATCGACGAGATCCTCGACGAAAGCTTCGAACGACTCGACCGACTCCACAAAGACAAGGGCAGCCTGCGCGGCGTACCGACCGGGCTAAAGGACCTCGACAACAAGCTGGCTGGTCTGCAGAAATCAGACATGGTTGTTCTGGCTGCCCGGCCTGCGATGGGAAAAAGTACACTGATGATGAACATCGCCCACCATGTCGCCGCTAAAGAAAAGCAACCAGTGCTGGTCTTTAGCCTCGAGATGAGCAAGGAACAGCTGGTAGATAGGCTGCTGAGCGCCGAAAGTGGTATCGACAGCTGGAACCTCCGCACCGGCAACCTGACAGACAAGGACTTTCACCGACTCGGCGATGCCATGGGCGAACTCAGCGAAGCGCCAATTTACATCGATGACACACCTGGCATCAGCATCCTCGAGATGCGCACCAAAGCCCGGCGCGAGCAACACAAGCACCAACTAGGGCTCATCGTGATTGATTATCTACAGCTGATGGGCGGTGGTGGCAACACCGACGGTCGTGTCCAAGAAATCTCTGAAATTTCGCGCGGCATCAAAGGTCTGGCGCGTGAACTCAATGTACCAGTAATTGCGCTATCGCAGTTGTCCCGTAGTGTCGAGCAGCGCCACCCACAGATTCCTCAACTATCAGACCTGCGCGAATCAGGCTCGATTGAGCAAGATGCCGACGTGGTGATGTTCATCTACCGCGAAGAATACTACAACGACGAAACCGAGCGCAAAGGCATTACCGATTTGATCATCAGCAAACACCGCAATGGCCCCACTGGCAAAGTCGAACTATTCTTCAAGGGCGAGAATATGCGCTTTCAAAGCATCGACCGCAAACACGTCAGCGAAGTACCGGCGGAATTATGAGCATCATCCCTCGAATCAAAGGCATGGTGGAGACCGACATAGAGGTCAGACCATGGCTGCTATTTGCGTTCGCATTGATAATCAGCGGCGGAATGATAACTGCGCTGCTGCTGCAAACAATCGGTGATGGACTCAACCTCAGTGAAGTAGCACTGCTCAATGATGACGTTGTCAAACTGTGGGCGGACATCAAAGTCGCAATCGTGCTGCCAAATGCCGGACTCAGCCTAGGTTTACTGAACCTGCCGCTATCGACCTTGGAGTCAGCCAGACTGTTCCAAGGGCTGATAGCACTGCTCGCGATGGGGGCGCTATTTGAACTGATCAGGATCTACTACGACGCACGTTACGGCTTGCTGGCAGTAATAGTCGCTGTCATGAGTAATGTATTTCTCGCAACTGCTACGACCCTCAGCTCTGTCTGGCTGAGCTTCATCGTCCTAATAGCGGCTATCTTAGCCCTGCTGCGATTACGCCGCGGCTACTGGCTGGGCTATATCATGTTACCGTTGCTCGCCGCGGCTCTGGTTAGTTTCGGTACTCTGGGAGCAATCCTGGCGGCAATGACACTCGGCGCAATCGGCTACAGCATTTACAAACACCGCTTGCAGCGACCAAGTTACTTCACGCTCGGCGGGATGAGCGTTAGTTTGATTGCCGTTATTGCTGGCTATTGGCTACTGGTTGAAGCGACTGATTGGCGACAAGTACTTACCTCGTTCGCACTGCCAGGACTGACAGCCTTTATCGATACATTGCAGCTACATGTCCTAGGCGGACAGAATCAATTTGGCTGGCCGCTCGATTGGCCGCTATGGAACATTGCCTACATTGGGCTGGTGCTACTTGGTCTCAGCGTGGCTATTACGCGCCGTCAAGCATCACGCTACCAGCTGACACTATTACTCAGCGGCATCTATCTTGTATCGTGGTCGCTACCGATAAGCGATTTATCGCTGGCGCTGGGCGTGTTAGTCAGTACGTTGCTAGTCACCGCTGCGATTCGCTTCATGATCCAGAGTTGGGCCGAGATGCTACCCCGCAATCGCATCCGTCACATCATCACTGCAGTGTTGATGGTGAGTTTACTGCTGGTGATTTTTAATGGCGCGCTGACTCGTCGCTTCATCCTGCGCCGCGCCACTCACTCCGAGCAAGCCCAGACCACGCCGCAAACCGGACACCGACTCTACCAGCAATTCAGACAATCAGCCGATGATACGTTATAATAAAACCTCAACCTAAACGGAGGAATTCATGAGTAAATTTGACCAAGCCAAAATGGTAATGCAGATGCGCAAAGTTCAGAAACAATTATCGAAGATGGTCGTTGAAGTCGAGGCCGGCGATGGTGCCGTAACGATTCAGATGACCGGTGAACAAAAGGTAAAGAACGTCAGCCTCGACCCTGACCTGATCGATTTTGACGACCTAGCAGAGCTAGAGACCTGGCTCAAAGATGCCATGCGTGAAGCAATTAGCGAGAGCCAGAAGGAAGCTGCTGAGAAAATGAAGCCATTCCTTGGAGATGGTGGCCTCGGTAGCCTCGGGTTATAGCCAGTTTCATGCTGCCACGAGCGCTGTCAGACCTCGTCGAATCGCTCCGTCAACTGCCGGGCGTTGGTCCGCGCAGTGCCGAACGCTATGCGCTGAATCTACTCAACCGTCCAAGCGATGTCGCGTCTGATATCGCCACCAGGCTTAATCAGCTGCACCCAGGCGTTAACCGCTGTCATCACACGTTTGTGTTCACGGAACCAGGCCAAGATGTGTCACCACATTACCAAGATGATAGGCGTGACAAGCAGCTAGTGGTGGTGGTCGAGAACCCGTTTGATGTGATTGCAGTCGAGAAAACCGGCGAATTCCACGGCACGTATCACGTACTCGGTGGTTTGTTGAGCCCACTTGATGGTATCGAACCAGACCAATTAACGATTTCTCAGCTGCTACAACGTGTCAAGGACGATGACGTGCGAGAGCTCATCATCGCCACCAATGCGTCAGTCGAAGGTGAATCAACTGCAACGTATATCAAAAATATGCTCGACGAGACCGACACTATCGTGACACGACTTGCCCGCGGCATACCAGTCGGCGTCGATATCGAATACACCGACCAAGTCACGCTACGCCGCGCGCTAGAACACCGGCAGGCGCTATGATTGCCCAGGAACAAATCAAACAGTTCGCAAATTTGGTAAGTGATTCCAAGCACATTACTATCATCCAAGCAGAAAATCCTGATGGCGATAGCCTTGGCAGCTCACTGGCACTCGAATCGCTCCTAAGCGAGCAGGGTAAAGTAGTGACGATGTTTTGCGCAGTAGAGACACCGCGCTACATGCGCTACATCGATGGTTGGTCGCGCGTAACAGATGAAGCGCCAGCCACAACCGATCTATTTATTGTTGTCGATGCATCGAGTGCGTCCCTACTGGAAAAAGCCAGTGCTGCGCTGAAACTAGACCAAGCGCCACTGATTATCATCGACCACCACGCAACAACCGAGCCGATCAACGCAGCGCTGGTGATCAACCAGCCGGAAGCGGTCGCAACCTCGCAATTATTGTTTGAACTCGGGGATGAGCTCGATTGGGATGTTCCCTTCAACGCTGCCGAAGCGATGCTGGCATCAATCCTAGCGGACACGCTCGGGCTGTCGCTGCCGTCGGTTGGCGCTAATGCACTTGAAGTTATCACCGAGCTTCATCGGCGCGACCCGCAGCTGAGCATCGCAGCCATAGAACAGCGCCGCCGCGAGCTCAACCGCAAGGATGTCGAAATTATCAGCTATAAAGGCGAACTACTGCAGCGTGTCGAATATTTCTTCGACAACCAGCTGGCAATCGTCGTCATCCCACTCGAGGAAATCAAACAATATTCCGACAGGTACAACCCTTCAGTCCTGGTGCTCGAAGAACTGCGCATGGCCAAGCAGGTCAAGCTCGGCATCTCCCTCAAACTGTATGACGACCGAATCACCGGCAAGCTGCGTGAAGTTAACCAAGGCGGCGAAATCTGCGACCAAATCGCTGTTGAGTTCGGTGGTGGGGGTCATCCGGGCTCTGCTGGCTTCAAAGTTAATTCAACCGACATCGACGCTATCAAAAAACGAGTTGTGACTACGACAGGTAAGCTGCTGCAATGAAACTCTACAACTCACTCAGTCGCAAAGTCGAAACACTGCAGCCGTTAAACGATAACGAAATATCTCTCTACACCTGTGGCCTGACTGTCTATTCCCAGCCGCACATCGGTAATTGGGCGGCGTATATCTACTGGGACGTGCTGATGCGGACGCTGCAAGCTGAAGGCTACAACGTTAACCGCGTCCAAAACATCACCGATGTCGGCCATTTGACTGACGACGCAGACGACGGTGAAGACAAGCTGGCAAAAGGCGCACGCCGCGAACAGACGACTGCGATGGCTGTTGCCCAGAAGTATACTAACATTGCAGACCACGAGGCCTATGACCTACTGGAGCTGCTGCATCCGAATGCCATGCCAAAGGCGACCGACTACATCCAGCAACAGATTGACTGGAACCAACGGCTTGAAGTCGCCGGCTATACCTATGAAATTGACGGTAAAGGATTGTACTTCGACACTGCCAAGCTCAATGATTACGGTAAGTTGGCAGTCGTCGACCTGAGTCAGCTCCAGTCCGGCAAACGCATCGATGACAGTGGCAAGCGTAATCCAACCGACTTTGTACTGTGGCGACTAAGCCCGCCCGGGCTTGATCCGAAAGTAAATTGGGAGTGGGACAGCCCCTGGGGCAAGGGCATTCCGGGTTGGCACCTGGAGTGTAGCGTGATGGCAGCTGAGCTGCTCGGTGAGCAGATCGACATCCACACCGGCGGCATCGACCATATCAACGTCCACCACACCAACGAAATCGCTCAAACCGAGGCAATCACCAAGCGAGATTTCGCACAATTCTGGATCCATAACAATCACATCAAAGTCGACAACACCAAGATGAGCAAAAGCCTTGGCAATCTCTATACTCTCGACGACCTTATCGAGCGAGGCTACGACCTGCGGGCTTTCAAGCTGATGGTGCTTAGCAGCCACTACCGCACTGAAGGCAACTTTAGCTGGGAAATCATAGATGCAGCTCAAGCACGGCTGCGACGCTGGCAGCGTGTTGCTGATTTACGCTGGCAACTAGCTGCGGCTAACGAATCAGAAGTTACAGCTGGTTTAATTGATGAGTTGGCGAACGATCTCAACACGCCTGCCGTGATTGCGCTAATCGATGCGCAACTTGATGAAATTGACGCAGAAGGGCTGTCCACCAACTGCCCAACACTAGAACAACTCGTCAGCGAAATCGACAGCTTACTCGGTATCAGCCTTGCTCAACCAGACATCACTGACACGCAACAAAAACTACTTGATACTCGCCAGACTGCTCGCACCGCAGAAAACTGGGACAAAGCGGACGAATTGCGTAATCAATTAGCTGAGCAGGGAATCATAGTCAAGGACACCGACCAAGGCCAGCGCTGGCACCACCAGCTCTAGCGCTCGTCCTCCGCTTCATCGTCGTCTTCGCTGTGCTCGACATCAGCACCTTCTTCAGTATCCTGCGTTTGTTCACGTTCGTCACGACGACGCAGATAGTCACTAGCGACTATCTTTGCCGATGCTGCAATCGGTATCGCCACGATTGCGCCTAGTAGTCCTGATACGCTAACACCGATGATGGCGCTGATTAGAATTAACAGTGGTGACATATTAACTGATTTTGACTGTACAATCGGCTGCAAAACGTTATTTTCAATTTGTTGATAGATGATGAAGAAGATCGCCATCACAATCGCAGCGGTTGTTGAGCTAAACAACGCCACGACAACTACTATCACTGCGCCCAGTGTCGCGCCTATCAACGGAATTAATCCCAGCACCGCAACCGTGGCTGCTAATGGCAGTGCAAACGGAATCGAAAAGCCAATAGCGTTCATGATAACCAACATAATCAACGTGCTAACACCGGCAATGCTGGCGATAAACAGCTGCCCATTTACATAACCGGTGACCACCTTATACATCCGCTGCGCGAGTGCTTGGCGATGGTCACGGTTTTTCTCTGGTTGGAGCGACCAAAATCTCTCTAACCAGCGCGGACCTTCAACTAAGATGAAGAATGACAGCACCAGCACCGTCAGCACGGATATCAAGCTCGACGATATACGCTGCAGGAAGCTGACAATCGGTCCACTGACGATATCCAGTTGGTCAGGGTCGAGTTGCTCCTGAAAGTCATCGATTCGTGACTCGAGGTCAAACCGCTGTACGATATCTGCCGCGAGGTTATCACCAGTCTTGAGCTCCTGAGCGTATTCTGGGTAGTTTTGAATAAACCTATTTGTTTGATTGACCATCGGCGGTACACTCAGCCAAATCAACAATCCCAACGCGATTAGCACCACAAGGTACGCAGTCGCGGTAGCAGCTCCACGGCTATGACCCGGAAGGCGCTTCGCCAAGTAGCTAACGGGGGGATTAAGCGCAAGAGATAAGAAAAACGCGATACCGATTAGAATCAGTGGCTCACGAGTGATATAAATCACCCACAGCGTCAGCACAAAGCCGACGATGACCGCCATCGCCCGAAATACGGTCTCATTATCAATATTAATGTTAACTGTCATAGTAAAGTCCTCACAATCACGTTTATGGTTGTCTTTAATTGTAGTATACCAAAGGTCAGCGACCAACAACGCTTGCTAAAGTTTAAGCAGATGCTTAACATTAAGCTAGTTACATCATACACTTAGGAGGATTATGGCTACAATTTACATTATCACCAGTTCTATCAGAAAGGAGCGCATCGGCGACAGAGTGGCCGATTTCGCCACAGACCAGCTCCAATCAGTACTCGGCGGTCACCAACTTGAGCGTGTCGACCTCAAGGATTGGCCGCTACCCTACGTTGATGGCCAGATGCCGTCTGCTACCAGTGACAACTACCAGACCGACGGCGCAAACGACTGGGCTGAGTACATCAGCAAAGCGAACGCGTTCGTGTTCCTGACGCCGGAATATAACGCCTCGATTCCAGCTCAGCTCAAAACCAACCTGGATGCGATTTACGACGAATGGCTCGACAAGAAAGCGGTTGTCATCAGCTACTCTGGGTCAAAGGCCGGTGGCGCGAGCGCAGCTCAGCATCTTAAGGATATCTTGGAGCGGCTCAAGCTCGAGGTAGTAGCGCCGGTCTCGCTCAACAGTTGGGGTACAGAATACGCCCAGGAACAACAATACGCGGCTGACATCACTGCAGCCGGAGCAAAGCTCGACGACCTACTGCGATAGCTCCTGGTCCGGTGTTTCGGCTTCGACCTGAACGATTCGCACCTGCGGCACTGCAGCCTTAACTTTATCCTTGATGTGGTCCGAAATCTGCTCGATTGCGTCCGTATTCAGCTCGTCATCTAGATGCACCTCGACGATCACGAGTAGTTCAGCTGGCCCGACGTACATTGTCCGTAGATCAAGTAGCTTTTGAACGCCAGCAACCTCTAGTGCCGCATGTTCGATTGTCTCGGCTAGTTCGGGTCGTACCGCCCGTCCGACAATCAAGCTGCGGATGTCGCTCAACAATAGAGCAGCGGTAGTCATCGTCGTCAAACCAATGATGATTGACCCAACCCCATCAAAAGCGACATTACCAGTTAGGGCATATAGCGTCAGGCTAACCAGCCCTAGTAAGGCAGCTATAGTGCCGATGCTATCAATTGCAAAAGTAGTTTTGGTCTCGACTAGTGTTGAACGCGCCATGCTCAGCAAGCTCTGTCCAGGGTGATTGGCCCGCAGCCGCTGAGCGCTGCGCCAAGCAGCGTAGGCATTACCAATTATCCCAAAGATTAGCAATCCAATCCCGAGCGAGACTGACTCGAGCGTCTCAGGTGCCACCAGCTGCTGATACCCGAAGTAAACCGACAGCAAACCAGTTCCGACGAACATCACCATCGCAGCCAGAGTGGCGTAGAAGAAGACTTCACGCCCGTACCCAAACTGATAATCAGCATCAGGCAGCTTGCGCGCCCGGCGCACACCAACCAGCAACGCGCCAGCAGTGAACAAGTCCGATAATCCCTGCATCGCCTGGCTCAGTAGGACTGCACTACCAGTTATCAGCGCCACTATCAGGTTCAAGCTGAAATCGAGCGTGCTAACGGCGAAAGAAGTTATAACTGCTTTATTATCATTCATGAAATCGTAGCTAAAGTGTAGCAAAGAAAGTGATAGACTATAAACAATGTCAATCGAAGATATCGCCCGACGTTTCAGGCGTACGGAAGAAGATTCGGATCAGCCAGCCGACTACGAAGTAATTCGCAGCGCCAGAGAAGAACGGCGCCAACATGCGCTGACGGCACTGCGCGGAGATAAGGATATCCAACTTCGCGAACCTAAATCCCAGCCGAGCGACCATGAACGGCGGCGTAATTTACCGTTGCTATTGGCTGGTGGTATCGGCGCCGGGGCGGTCGCTGCGGCAGCCATTGGGGTAGCGGTCGTGATTCACCGCCACGAACACGAGTCAGAACTCGGTTCAGAAACCGATGATGAAGCTGATGCTTAAACTTGCTATACTTCCTAGCAATGACCACAGATCCCATACATAAAAACCCCGACTACCCAATCGATTTAGACTACATCCGTGACCTCTCAGAAGCGCAGCGAATGCGCCGCATCGATGCTGATTTTCGTCGTGGGTTCGATATCCTGCAGGAAAACTCCGACACCGTAACATTTTTTGGTTCGGCACGATTCGATGAAGCAAACGAATACTACATCGCTGCCCGCGAGCTGGCAGGTCGGCTCAGCCAGGAGCTCGAACTGGGGGTGGTCAGTGGTGGTGGACCCGGAATCATGGAGGCCGGCAACCGTGGAGCTCACGAAGTCGGCGGTGTTTCACTCGGCATGACTATCCAGTTGCCGCACGAGCAAGTCACCAACCCCTATGTCACCGACACTGCCGACTTTTACTACTTCTTCAGCCGTAAAATGGCATTAGCCTTTGGTGCTCAAGCGTTTGTAATATTCCCCGGGGGGTTTGGCACGCTCGATGAGTTTTTCGAAATCATCACCCTGATGCAGACCAACAAAATCCCCAAAGTGCCAGTTATCCTCTATGGCGAGACATTCTGGGAACCACTGCTAGAAGTTATCGACCGCGTCCTGAAACAAGATTTCGCCACAATTGACCCGACTGACACAAACTTGTATCTGTTGACCGATGATTTAGATCTTGCGGTTAACGTCATCGCCAACAGCCAGCAGTAGCAGGCTGGTCGCTAAGGTAAGCGTAGGTCAGGTTGTGCTATCGTTTAACAAATAAGGAGTACTTAAAACATGAATAATGCCGCCCTAGCCACCATTGCGTGGTCATTTGCCAAGAAGTACCGTACCACTATCCTCGCCTGGATCGTAATCCTGGCGTTCGGCTTCCTCAGCTACAACATCTATCTCGAACGTCAAGGCTTCCCGGCTATCCAGCTGCCAATTGCAGTGGTGCAGGGTGACTATGCTGCGGACGATCCGGCTCAAGTCGATGAAGACGTTGTCCAACAGATTGGTGCAGCGCTGCGCGATGTCGAAGCCGTCGAGAGTTTCGATGCAACCGCCCGCGCCAACAGCTTCACACTGGTCGTGAATTTTGCAGAGGGCTTCGAGCTCGATAGCGGTGTCGAAGACGTCCAGGGGGCAATTAGCGACCAATCCTCACTACCTGACGACACATCATTTAGTGTCCAGCCAATCGACCCGACCAAGTTCAATAACAGTTTTAACTTGATTTTCTCTGTCTATAACCAGCCCGACAGCAGTTACAGCGAACTTCAGACAATAGCGGACAAGGCTGCAGTTAACATCGCGACATTGAGCGAAGTTGAAGCAGCCGAAACAGTGCCGGTTATCCAACAGCTAGACGTGCCTGGTACCAATCAGACTGTTGAGCGCCAGACGAGCATCAACTACATCGGTGTTCGTGATGGTAAGGAGCTCAAGTTCTATCCAGCGATAGATGTCGGGGTTGTCGGAACAGATAGCGCCGACGCACTCGAGTTATCAGCCGCGGTTGATTCTGGGCTCGATGATTTCGCCGTCAGTGACGACAGTTCCGGTGCTAACCTCAAAATCACCGCTGACTTTGCAGAGTCAATCAGTCAGCAGATTAACTCTCTCGAAGATAACCTGATTAGCGGACTGCTGGCAGTCGTAGCGGTCGGCTGGCTGCTTATCAGCTGGCGAGCGGCGCTAGTAATCGCGCTATTCATCCCGACCGTTCTCGCCGCAACGTTCATCGGGCTCGAACTTGGAGGCCAAACGCTCAACACTATCACGTTGTTCTCGACCATCTTGACGCTCGGCCTGTTCGTCGATGACGCCACAATCGTTGCAGAGGCCATCGACGCCAATCGACGCGGCAAGAACAGCCGTGAGGCCGTCACAGCGGCCATTAAGCGCGTCGGCACGGCATCGCTAGCAGGAACTTTGACCACCATCTTAGTATTTACGCCAATGTTGAGTGTAAGCGGTATCCTCGGCGAGTTCATTAGTTTACTGCCAATCACCGTCATCGTCGCGCTCAGCGCGTCGTTTATTGTGTCGATGACACTAGCGCCGTTTCTATCACGACTACTGATTCTGCCCGAGCGCGACCGTCAACCGCTGAAGCTGCTTGACCGACTGTCGCTGTCACCGCTCATCACTCGGGGCGGCGCCTGGCTTGGTCGGCTGCCACTGCTCAACCGTAATGGCTCTAGGCGCGGCAAAGTCGTCACCACACTGACTGTTGGGTTAAGTCTACTATTTATCGCCGGCGGAGTGTTTTTTGCAGGCCGTCTGCCGCTATCGATTTTCCCAGAGAGCAAAGATTCGAACCAGCTTCAAGCAAACGTCGACTTATCCCAACAGCCTCAGCTAGCTAATCCACAACTCCAAGACAGTCTGGCTCAGAAGTTAAATCAGCAGGTCGCAGCCAGTATCGGGGATAATCTACGATCAGTTAGCTACCAGGGTATCTCGCCACGCAGTTTGTCGCTGCAACTTGAACTAAGTGATTATGAAACGCGCGACACGACGTCCCAACAAATATTGGAACAACTCGGTCGAGACGTTGCGACAATCGAAGGAGCAGAAATTAGCTTTTCGCAGATTGATGCTGGGCCACCGACCGAGGGCTTCCCATTCCAAATGCGCGTTATCGGCGCTCAACCGGAGCTTAATCAAGCCACGACTGAAATTATCGAATACATCGATGGTCAGCAGTTCGAAGTCAATCAACAAACGGTCGCAGTAGAAGAAGTACAGACCAACCTCGACGGTGCGATTCGCCGCAGCGATCAAGGGCAATTCCGTGTCATCTCGGCCAGTTTTGATAATGACGAGTTAACTTCTGGCAGTGTCGTCACACTTGAAGAACAAGTAGCAACGGAGTTTGACGAACAGCGCCTGAGCCAGCTCGGATTGTCGAGCGATGCGCTGAACTTCGATATCAGCCTCGAGAGCCAAAACGCCGACAGTTTTGCTTCGATTCAGCTCGGTTTAATCGCCGCTATCGCTGGTATGTATCTGTTACTGGTGCTCCTGTTTAACTCGCTATCTCAACCGCTGTTGATATTGCTGGCGATTCCGTTCAGCATCTTTGGGGTATTTGGTGGCTTGCTGCTGACAGATAACCCGCTGAGCTTCTTTGTGATGGTCGGCTTCCTGGGGTTAATCGGTATTGTCGTCAACAACAGCATTCTACTGGTCGAATATGCCAACCAAGAGCGCGAGAATGGGGCAGACCGCTGGCAGGCTATATCTGAAGCTGTAACTGAGCGGTTCCGACCGCTGCTGACGACGACTCTAACGACGATTGTTGCGTTGCTGCCACTGGCGTGGTCAGATCCGTTCTGGCAACCACTGGCCTACACGCTGATATTTGGCATGTTGTCCAGTACAGCGCTGATTGTCATTAGTTTCCCGTACTACTACCTCGGACTCGAACGTATCCGCGACTGGAAAAACGACCGTTTCCCGAACCTGCGCTAGGAATTACTCAAAGTAGAAATCGCACGGATCGGTCACATACTCTGCGCCAATCACAAATGTGGCCTCAATCGGTCGGTCGTCATGGGTGTACGGTCGATGATCGTCAGTAAATAACGAAGCGCGCAACTCGTCGCCATCCTCGACGTCGGCTAAATAGAAATCTGTACCATAGAGCCGTGCGACTTTATTCCCGTTAACATAAAGATGCGCGTGACCCTGACCAGCGACGGCCGGCTGACCAGCTGCATCTGGGGTGAAGCTAAAGTCACGCACTCCAAGTTTGACGTTGTAACCGCTGAGCGAGTCTGGGTTCGCACACATTCGTAACTGAGGCAGCTGGGTGTGATTATCATAGACATACGGCACGGCATCGTCATGGGGGTGATTATCGCCGGCATCCTGACTGTGCTGATGTTCGTGCTCAACGGTAGGTTCGGCGATATATTCGTGAAGCAGCGTACTAACCAGACCGACACTGATAACTCCAATCAGCAGTAGCACCGTCTGCCAACCAGCCAACGTTCCACGGGCGGTGCGGTGGATTGAAGGGATAATGTCGCTGACAGCAATGTAGATGAAGAAGCCCGCTGCCAACCCCAGGAGTACCGCCAGGTTCAGTTCGACTGCATCACCGATGATAAATAGTCCGACTGCTGCGATTGTAGTTGCGAGTGAACTCAGCAGATTGATACTCAACGCTCTGGCGCGGGAGGCACCTTTCTCGAGCATTAGCCCGAAATCACCAATCTCGTGCGGGATTTCATGAGCTGCCACCGCCAGGGTGGTCACGATACCCGTTGTGGGATCGACCAGAAAAGCTGCACCGATCGCCAGACCATCGATAAAATTATGTAGCGTATCGCCGATAACAATCAGTGATAGCGCCGGATCGGCGCGGTCGTGCTCTGTCGATGGTCGATGGTGATGGAACCAGCGCAGAAATCGCTCCAACAAGAAGAATACTAGAATTCCAACCAGGGTATAGCCGAGAGCCGTAGTGTACGAACCTTGTTCGCCGGCTTCGACCAGCAAATCTAAAAATGCTGCTGCCAGTAACGCACCGGCTGCGAATGGCGTGGCATAATGTGCGATTTTTGCTGCTTGCTTACCCCTGCTGAGCAAGGCAACACCGCCTACAAGCGACAACGCCCCGCCAACGAGCGAATAGAGTAGAACTTGAACAACATTTGACATTGCTTTACCTCAATCTGTTTGCTTTATGCTAACGCTACGGCGGCTAGTTCGCAACTGCAAATGCTTACAGCAGTCTTGACAGAATGTCGCTACGGTATCACTTGTAATATCGACAACAGATGTCAGATGCGTGACTTAGTATTGCTGCTCATGCTTGACTAGTCACCACGCTACAGTATCATATAAGTAAAGAAACATTACTAAGGGTAGATCAAAAGTCACAGCAATAGTCTAATCGATACAGCGTTCTGGTCGATGACAGATTCTTATCCACCTAGCCCGACCCTCGTTTAAGAATTTATCACCGGGTAGAAACCTCGGGCATCCCTCTGGGATGGGCTCAGACGCAAGCTTGGGCCTTAACAGCTAGCACATTAACAAGTTATCTAATCCTAATTTTGTTTTACCACATTCCAGATAGTACCGCTCTGTCAAGATAGTTAGAGCGTACTGAATAGCTAACAATCAATTTTGTTAATTACTCGGTACGCTTTAACATCTTGCGTGCAATTGTCGAGCTTCGGCTCGGCGCTGCCGCAAGCAAACATGGCAGACCCCACTCCAACCATCGGATACGACATGACTGACAACACCGCCCAGACCGAAGCCAGCGACAACCTCGACCCGGGTCAAGCAACCGCTGACCTGACGCCACCTCCTGACGAAGTACACGAGCCGCGCATCGGCCCACTCGCCAGGAAGCAGCAGAAGATGCGCGACCGCCGCAAGCAGGCAGTCAACGCTCCCACTCGTGGATGGCGCTACTGGCTGTTCTGGCTGCTGACGTTGTTCGGAGCCAAGCTCGTCCCCACGCCGTCGCTCAACGAACGGCTCGAGAACGAGATCGAACGTCTTCGTGATAACGCCGGCAAGTTCCGCAGCCTGGTGTTCGCGACCTACAACATCAAGGGCAGTTCGTCGAAGACGACCACGCTCTTGCTGATCGCAACCGCCATCTTCGAGAAGACGCGGCGTTGGCTGATGGCCCTCGACTGCAACATCCAGGCCGGCAACCTCGCTGACCGAGTAGGGGTCAGAGCATCTGAGACCATCGGTCTCAGGGAGTTCATCACCATGATGGCAAACCCCCAGGTCACCACCAACGACTTGCTAGCACTCATGAAGCCGTCTGATGGCTCCCGTGAGGAAGGAGGTGTTGGTTTGCGTGTCGTCCGCTACGACGATCCGCGCGAGAGCACAGAAGGTGCCAAGATCGGTTTCCAGGAAAGTCTGGAGGCGATCAAGTACCTGACGGACCACTGCGAAGTGGTGCCGATCGACACCGCGAACAACATCGACCTGCCGGCGATCCACGCGACCTCAACCGCTGCCGACGTAGCAGTGTTCACTGCGCGCGCAGCCAAGAACGAGCGCTACACGCTGATCAAGCTCGGCACCACCATGAACACTCTGCGTGCACAGGGCTACAACGATCTTGTCGACCATGCAGTAGTCGAGATTGTCGGTGCTCACAAGACGAACTTCGTCTTCAAGACCTGGTGGAACCCGTTCACCTGGTTCGACTACCACGACTACAGCATCTACCTCGATGAGCTCGAGGGGGATGGCACCATCAAGTCCGAAGCCAAGCACCTGTTCCAGGGTCAGATCGCTCACATGCCAAACGACCGTTTCGTCAACAGTGGCGAACCGATGCGGATGGCTGGTCTGCGCAAGCGGACTCAGTTGGCAGCTCTCAAGCTGACCAACACCACGTACGACCAGGCCCTGCGGCTGCGCACGATTCGTGAGCAGCAGCGACAGGCACCGGCACCGGAGGTGGAGTCAGTCGACGACGCACCTGTCGTTCCCGACATCATTCCTCCTCCCGCCCCGTCCATCGACCCCGATCCAGCCCCGAACGACCATCCGGTCAACTGAGCTGGCAGCCCGGCCGACAACGGCTGGTTTGGCGTTCCTAGCCAGACTGAACCAAGTCACCACCCACGTCGGCCGCTGGCTGAGCGTGGTTCCAACAACTAGCTTGCATCCCCGCAAGCTCCAACCAAGGAGACACCATGTCATTCCGAATGACATACTTCCGCGGGCTGATGCTCGCACTGTTCACCGCCCTGCTCGGGCTGTTGCTCGTCGTTCCGGCGCTGGCAACCGAATCGGGGGACTTCTTCCCTGACCCGAGCGAGATCCAGATGAACGAAGCCGTCGGAGAAGGAGTCAGCAACCTCTCCAGCGGAACCATCGAGTTCCTCTACGAGACGTTGCCTTGGCCCCTGCTGGCAGCGTTCGTGATCATGTTGGTCGCGACCGTGGCGATGCTTGCCACCGGCAACCTCGTCAAGGTCAAGACCATGGTCGGCTCGACTGCGTTCCTCGGTCTGGCGACGTTCGCGTTCTGGAACCCGAGCGTGTCGTTGCCGTTCCTCGACAGCGTCGCCGGCATCTTCACCTGACCACCCACCACCACCGGAGCGGTTTCACGCTTCACCGCTGACCGCTCCGGTCCCCCATACCCCAACCCGAAGAAAGGTTGACAAATGTTTCCGTCCGACTGGCTACGTCGTGGATTTCAGGAGTTGATGGCGTGGCTAGGGGACACCGTCTTCGGATGGTTTTTCAACTCTAGTTCGGAAGCTATCGTCAACATCCTGGACACCATCTCCAACCCGCCCCCGATCGAACTCAGCATGGATCGGTTCAGTGACACCTACTACAGCAACTGGGGCATCGCGATGCAAATCTCGACCGCCGCAGCAGCAGTCTTGCTCGTAATCATGATCGTCATGATGGGGCAGGGCACCGACAAGCTGATCAAACGTGGTGGCCGTGCACTCGGTTTCATCAAGGTTTGGTTTGCAGGCATCTTCGCCTACCCGATCGTCGACTTCATGATCGACGGACGCGACGCCATCATCGGCGGCGTGATCGAAGCCAACCTGCCTTCACTGCGAAACGCGGTGGACAACCAGCAGGCCTTCGCGGCAATGTTCGGGGTCAACGACTGGATCGGCGCGATTGTCGTTACCGTGCTCGGCAAACCACTACTGTGGATGCTCGAGTTCAGTGAGCTCTCGCTCCGATGGATGATCGCCGCCATCACGCTGTTCATGGCACTCAGCATCTTGGGTGGCGTGTTCGAAGTCGTATGGAAAGCGTTCCAGGCCATGTTCTGGACGTTCTTCCTGGCGCCATTCATCATTGCCGTGACGCTCACCATTGGCGTCGCGCTCCAATTGCTGACTGTCCCCATAGCAGGCGGCATCACGCTGGGGATTGTCGATGGCACCGACGCTTTCATCGGCGTAATCGCCATCATGCTGGCGTTCGCGCTGGTAATCGGGCTGTTCTTCGCCTTCTTCCAAACCGAAGCGTTCCGGATGGGGTCGCTCAACGCAACCCTGATGGTGACGCCCGGTTCGATTACGGCATCTGGCGGCTCAAGCAGCTTGACCAGTGGTGTCCGCAAGGTCGGCAGCAACGCAGCGCATGCAGCCAAGGGCGCCGCCACAAGCGCCATGAAGCATGTCGGTGACGCAGCGAGTAGGTTTTCAGGTTCTACAACGGAGACGTCGTCTCCTGACTCAATCGCTGACAAGGCGCCACAGTCTGACGACGTTCGAGTTCCTGACAATGCATCCAAGCCCGCCAGGAAAAAGCCAAGTACCGGTCCGGCGTACGAAGTCGGTAAGGACATGGTCGCCGCAGGGCATCCAGTCCCGGGTCTTGCACTAATGGCCGGCTCCGTCGCCACCGTAGGCGTCAAAAAGGTAGCCGGCGGCATCGCAGACAGTGTGACCCCGGACACCACACCCGACCCCGACACCACAAAGGAGGTGTCATGACAACTCAACCCGCAGACAAGCAATCGGTACGACCAACCCGCAGAACGTCAACGGACAGCAAAAGGAAGCTGTCTTCATGGCACCCCATCAAATGGCTCCTCTGGTCGTCGGCACTCGTGTCGATGGTCATTGGGTTCTTCGTCGGACAGGTCATGCTGGGGCTCGCCCTCGGTGGCATCCTGTTCGTGGCCGGAGCGCCGCTGCGCGTGTTCTTTGCGTGGCAGCGCGCGCTACAAGAGGTGATGTCTCTCTGGCTAGTACGCAGCAGGCAGACGCACTTCGACAACAGTCCGGGCGTCATCTTTGGCGATGACGAACGCGACAAGAAGTTCAAGGTTGACGGAGATAACGTTCGCTGCAACTGGCTGCCAGCACCTGGCCTCAACCGAGACAGGAAGCGCATCATTGCATTCCTTCCCGAGCTCGTCGCTGACGACACAAGCTCACACAGTCTGACGATCCTCGTCGATGGCTGGAGCCCCGGAGTCAGCGGAGATCCACAAGTTGTGAATCAGCTTCGGCTGGGACTCAACAAAGGCTTGGTGCGACTGGCATCCAGCTGGGGCTCTGGCTTCGGTTGGACGCAGCACATGCATCGGCTGCCAAGCAACACGGTACCGATCATGAAGGCCACGGAAGAATTGTCGGATAGCAACGACAATTCATCCGCACTCCGGAACCTCTACGACGTCATCGACCGTGATGGCAGAATGAGCACCGGACGCTGGAGCGCAATCACCGTCACCGGACCACGACCTAAGTCGCTGAGTAAGCGAACGTCAGACCAGATCACGCCAGAATCTGTGCTTGACGTGCCAGTGGTGCAGGCAGCCAACGAGGTCATCCGCCTCTTGGAGAGTCTGCGATTCACCAACCCACATGTGGCCAAGCCGACGAGCTTCATGGCCCTGATGCGAGCGGCAATGGATCCGGCCAACGCCGCAGCGGTCTATCTGGACCAGCACAACGATGTCGTGCGCGGCGCAAGAGGTGAGTACCGAACAATCGAGGACACCATCCTCGGTCGGTACCCGACAGGGGTATTCCCCAGTGATTGGCGACCCATCCTGGGAGGGATGTGGATCGGCGACACGCTGCACCGCTACTACCTGGCAGAGCTTCCCGTCAACCGGCTGCGACCAGACAGCAATGAAGTCGAGTTCGACATCTTCGACGGAATCATGACCGCACGTGCCGACCTGTTCTTTGGGATCGCGTCGATCAACCAGCTCACCAAGACCAAGGGCGCGGCACTCGTCAACACTCTCTGGAGACGGGGAGAGGACGTACACGCGATGTACATCGCTGGCATGGGCCAAAGCCAAAGCGTGAAATCGCAATGGCGCCGAGCACGGCAAACCCAGGAGGAAGTCGACTTGCTTTCATCAGCAGGACTCGGAATCCTCGACGCCTACATCGTCGACCTGATGGCCCTCAACGAAGCGGAAATGGAGCAACGCGAGAAGCAACTTCGTGAAAACTTCCGTAACAACGGAAACGTTTCCCTCTACCACTTCAAACCTGCGTCGTACCAGTTTCGGCTGGCATGCGCCATGTACGGCATCTCGACGACGGTCATGTAGCGCAAACACCGACAAAGGATTAGATGGCAACGTTAACGTGCAGACCGGGAGGTGGGATGTAGGCAGTCGCCTACAGCAACAAACCCTCACCTCCCGGATCAGCACTTCAATCGTGGGGTTACCTCTAGTAAGTAGACAATACGATTGAGGTACTGATAGCGAATGGTTTATCCAGTCGTGATCATTCAGATACCTAGGACATAAACAATTTAAACTTATTTCAATAAACCAAGGATTTTTAAGTGGCAACAGGACACAGAATACCGGCAGAATTCCCGACAAGAACCGGGCCCGATGGCATCAATCTTATTGAGCCATTGAGCATGCTCTATACGGGCGAAGATCGTGGAATACCATTTGGTATAGACGAAGAAGGAAAGCGCTTCTCGCTTGATATTGTCGGCTGGCAACGCGCTGACAGGATTGGTAGTACCGTCATCCAGATATATGGCGAGAAAGGCTCGGGTAAAACTGCAGCTGGTATGATTCTGGCTGGCCGCTATCACCGTTTACGAGCAAAAGACAACTACCCATTCCACCGAGTTGTCGCGAACGACACTCGTCGTAACGCCGGAGTCGCCGAGTATGCTGGACTTGCCGCTTTCCTTAGCGAGGTAGATCGCAATGAAGGCATAAGCAACCGTGATATTGCAGAAATTGATATTACTGCAAAACAGATCAATCCGCTTGACTCCCGCATGAACATTCCACTACTCGAGCAGCACTACATCGCTGACCAGTTAGGTACAGCCGCCATCGAAAGAGCATTTGATGAAGATGAGTTCCTCGGACTGAAAGCAGCGGTTGACTTGATGAACCAAAGAGGACCAGACATTACATCGCTTAACTACCTTGATGATATGTGTGAACGAATCACCAACGAGGAAATTCGAGCGCACCTGGATCAGTCCAGCCAAATCGCCGTTAAGGGATTGATGGATCACGTCGCTGATGAAGAAGAGCGTCGCAAACGTCAGATAGAGTGGCGCAGGGCACTTCTCAACAGAGATAGCAATGTTGCTACAGATGATATCCGGCTCGGCGCCGGTCGAGTCTCTAAGTCGCTCAAGCGACTTCTAGGCGGAGACGGTCATATATTCTCAGGCGAAGAAGATACGCTGCGTGAGTTACTGACGCAGCCGGCGGTAATTTCTGACTTCACTAATGTCAACCACAAAACCCAGCCTCTACTCGAAACCTTACTGTGGTCATGGCGCAGTGCTGCTATTAGCAACTTCGACCAAGACTTGATGGCGCATGTTGAACTCCACGATGAAAACTGGCTCGACTGGGAATCGCCAATCTATGCACGAAACATGCTCGCGCATATTAAGCGCATCCGTGGCGCCGGAACTATCCTGGTGATGATGACCCACAGACCAGGCGACGCCTCATCTCTACCAGGAGAAGAACAGCGAAGCGCCTATCGGACTTCGCAGCGAGCAGCCGACGTGCGTCTCATCGGCCGCTCTGACCCGAACGATGTCAAAGACATCCGTGAATACGTTCCAAAGCTAACAGATGAACAGGCAGCACAGATTCCGAACCTACGCACTGGTGAATTTGTAGTCTGCATCGGTCAAGAAACACCATTTGTGATTCGTCTAACTATTAGCGACGCTGAGCGTAGGTTTATTGAAACCAACCAAGCCGCACGTGACCAAGAAGTGTCCTGGGAAAAATGGGAAGAAGAAATGGACGAAGAAGCTAAGTTGGTGGCAGCCAACTGGGGGTACTAGACCCCCAGCACGGTGCCACCAACCCACACCCCAACACGACAGGAATTCACATGCACGCCCAAACCCGAGACCGTCTGGTCAACTTCGGCAAGATTGGAGCAGCCGCAGTAATCGCCCTAGCAGCACCCATCCTCTTGCTGAGCCTCGGGGACGACCGCCCGGAGCCCAGTACAACCGAAGTCCAACCTTCAGTTGCAACCCAGAGCGCTACTCCCGCTCCACCTCTGCCCGCAACCACCCCGGCACCGATGGAAAGTCAGCCATCCACGCCTTCATCAGACCCGCCAGAACCATCCAGCGCCACCGCAACGGAACCGCGAGCGACAGCCAACCCGCAGGCGCCAACCGGCCAGTGGGAAGCGCTGTTCTCGAAGGTCGCTGGCTTCGAACGAGCGTTGTTCAGCTTTGAAGGTGCCGAGACCCAGGAGGAGTTCTACGAAGGTCTAGTGGAATTTGCAACTCCTGAGTATGCCGACTTGCTGACCGCCGCGTATCTCGGCAACAAGCAGGCTGGCGTCTACCGTTCCCAGACCGTGGTCACGGCCGATGACGTCTCGCTCGCCGATGAGCTCCTGCCTGGTCAGATGGTGCGGATGGTCGCTGAAGTCAACGTCGAGCAGTACGCCGAAGAAGGCCGCTACCTCGAGAACAACATCAGCACGCACGAGTCAGTCTGGGTCCTGCAGGACGATGGCAACTGGCTGGCCATCATTCCGCCAATCGAATAGCCCCACCCACCCCTACCACAGAAAGTGGCAGTCATGAAGAAGCTTATCTTCGTCGCTGTCGCTCTCGTGACAGCGTGTCTACTAACCGTCGGCGCCGGGTTCGTGATGATTCTCGGTATAGCTGGCGGCATGGGCTCCGGAGCCAACGCTCCGTCCTGTGACAACTTCTACGCAGAGCCAGGTGCAGACGACGTCCCTGTCAACCGCCAGGCGCTGACAGAGTTGATGGATTTCTACGTCAACCCTGCGCACTACGCACCAGGCAACCCCTACGGTCACACCTCCCGCGACGACGTCGTGCAGGAACGAGTCTGGGTCATCGAGTCAGCAGTCGGAGTCGGCCACAACCGACCCGGCGGTTCTCCGCGAACCATGCTAATCAACTTGATGACCGGTAGGCAAGAGTCGGCTTTCCAGAACCTGGTTCAGGCTGACTCTGACCGCGACAGCAACGGCTACCTCCAGCAACGACCGAGCATGGGCTGGGGTACAATCGCTCAACTACGAAATCCTGTCTACGCCACCAACGCGTTCTACGATGTGTTGATGAACATCGAGGACCGAGACCGAATGGAGCTAACTGAGGTTGCGCAGGCAGTTCAGCGCAGTGCGTTCCCTGATGCATACGCTCAATGGGAGCAACTCGGTCGCGACATCCTCGAACAGGGTTTCGGCATCATAGTCGACGACTCGAATTCGTTCCAGACGTCGGAAGAGTTCGCAGCAGCCTGCGCAGAAGCAGTACACGCAGATCCATCTGTTGTGACCGGCTCTGCCGACGGGATGTCAGCCGAACTCGAACGCCAAGGCTACGAGAACGGCAAGTTGCCGGACTCAATCCTGGTCGAAGCCACACCTGGCTGCATGATCGCCAACATCAATGGCGCACCTGAAGCATGGGCTCAGCTCATGCAACGAGCGGACGAACAAGGCATCGCAATCACGGCAGGCGGTTGCAACCGTCCATTCGCTGTTCAGGTGAGTGTTCGTAACAACAACTGCACGGGGCCACGAAGCAACGGCATCTGGGACGACCCCCCCTGTAGCCCGCCAACCGCCACTCCAGGGCACTCCAATCACGGCTATGCAGTCGCGATCGACATCTTCAACAGCCGGACACAAGAGTACGTTCACTGTGGCGACTCGGAGCTCGTCTGGCTGGAGCAGAACGCACCCGACTTCGGATGGAAACATCCTGACTGGGCGCAGTGCGATCAAAGCACCAAAGAAGGTTGGCACTGGGAATACGACGGCAACCCCGTTCAGGTTGACGCCGACCCCGCAACACAAACACGAGCAATACCTGCGTCGTTTGGGATTGAGACCCCAGGTGACACCGCAGTCACGAATGCTGAGCCCACAACGCTCTTCATTACGACTGAACCCACGGCGGTGATGGCACCCGTTGCTATCATCACGAGCCTGTTCACAGGTTCATCCGATCCCCTCAACACTTTCTCGCCGCCCACGGTGGATGCTAGTTTCGCGCTTACGCGAAACGCAACACAGCATCCACCGGGGCGGCAGAAAGAGAAATATCATATCAAATGAATAAACCGCCACGTGGCGGCTTTTTTTATATCTAAATTCAAATGAAGTTGTAATTCTCGGGTGCTGATAGTGCTACGGTTGTGAGACCGTCATCAACACCCGAGAGGGTGGACAGGGAGGTTTGCCATGGAGCATGTTGCTGGGGGTGGATTCGGTTGGTAGTCAGCTCACTCGGAGCCGAGCTGCTTCATCGATTCCTGACCGAACGCTGTGTCGAGCAGGTAGACGACCTCTCGACGTTCACCTTCACCCAACATCTTGAAGCACTCACGTGCTGCTTGCTCGATGTCTCTGTCGTCAGCGTCGCCAACCAGCTCGAACAGGTCGCGCCATCCGGGGATGACATCGTCAAGTGCGACGGGGCGATTGGCATCACGAACAGCAGTGCGTCCGCGCCCGACAATCCGGTTCGCTTCCACGTCGCGACGAGCCCGAGCGGGCTGCATCATGTTGTCCTCGCCTCTGTCACTCCATCGGAGCGAAGCTCTGCTGAGATCCAGCAGCTCGACGCCGATGTTGGCAAGATCGTCCTTGAGGAGCGGTTCGAGCTCGTCCTCGAAGATCTGGTCGATGTTGGCGGCAACATCATCTGGCTGTCGGTCGTTAAGCCGAGCGACGATTTTCTCACCACGACTGGCAACGGTCTGCCGAACACGAGCGAGAAGAGCTTCGTCGTTGCCGGCATCGACGATGTCCATCTGCTGCTTGAAGGCAAGTCCGGTGTTCTGGCGTGAGACCCTCCAGAAGAGGTTGTACCCCACCCGGAAACCTTGTCTGTCGCTGTCGGTCAGTTCGGCAACAGGTGTGCGGCTACGAGACCGGTCCCGAGGGTCTGAAATCAGAATTGCTTCCTCCTGCGTGCGCACCGGAACGACCTTGGTGAATGGCATCCGGATGTACACGCCGTCCGCAGGTTTGCGGAACAAGATGATGCGTTCCTGATCGGTGAGGGCGCTGAGTGGCTTGCGCTTCAGGCCTTTGACTTTGACCTTTACATAGACCTCCTGAGCTTTCTTGCCTTCGCGAACGATGCGCTTCACCTCACCACTGCCGAAGAAACGCGTCGTGCGCTTCAGTAGCAACGGCACACCGGTGTAGCCATCGGGGATGACTCCGAACCAACGCTTGACGCCGATGCCTCTAGCGCTAGATTGGGAGTTGTTACTCCCGTGCTGGTTCTTGGCTTCCTCTTGCCGTGCCTTCGACTTGGTGTCGCGCCACAGTGCAAACACTGACAGCCCAAGCACAAGAATTGTCACCGCAATCAGAAGAGCTGTGATGCCTGGTGATGAATCCATGACTCTCTCCCTGTATTGTCAAGGTGCCTCGACGATTTGCCGAAACTTGGTTTTAATTATACAACTGTTTATCATAACAAGAAATTGCTTATGAATTTAACTATAAAATATAGTTGACTATGTATTTATATTATTGTATGTTAGATACGCTAATACTTTTGGTATTGGCGCACTTTGAAAACATGATACGAATATTTGCTAGGGAGTGTTGTGATCACTACGGTGACCACAACACTCTCTAGCACACTTCGGTGAGTTAGTTTGAGTCTCTTGAGCAAAGCTTCGGCTTTGTTTAAGATGCGCCTCATCACGAGATGTGGCAAGTTTCCGTTAGCTACGTTTGCATGCTGTCCTCTATCATTGCGATATGACTTCACACAGGCGTGATAACGGAGTTGCGTCGACGTTAACATCGGATAACCTGGCGAATGTCCAGAATCCTTTGCTAGCCGCTCGACAGTTTAAGTGTATCGCCTCTTGACTCGATTGTTGCGAGTCTTCGGATTCGTAACCACCCCGTGACAGATTTGTTGTACCCAATCGCAGACGCCGCGTCTAACGCAGCTAAGCATAGGAGGATGCAACAACACTTGTTCACGGGTAGTGAATTATAGGCACGCTTGTTATACCGGAACCGCCTCCATGGGGCCAACCGGATTGCGCTCGCGGTGTGAATCATAAGCCCGAGTCGGCAGAACGACGGATCCCCGTCAATCGGCCAGCACGGCAACCACCGCGAGCACTATACTTACGTCCACCTGTCCCCGATCCAGGAAGGAGCAAAACATGCGGTTCAAACCCATGGTCTCCATCACCAACGCGAGCTGACGCGACCCGGGCACGAATGTCACATCACATCATGATGTGACAGTCTCATCCGCAGCAGTCCATCAAAGGGCAACAATGCGCCGAAAACGCACAGTCAACGCCACGCGTTGACCTCGCCTACCACCGACCGCCGCTGAAGCAAATAGCTTCAGCCTAACCCAAAATCGAGACACAATCGAAAGCCCCAGCCTCGAAAGCTGGACACGCATTGCTGGCTCGAGTGCACTGACCTGGGATGGTTAACGTTGCACTATGACAGTGGCAAGTTTACAGGTAAGAAAGCGGTTAGCGCATCGCGTTCAGGTTCTCGCCCGCAAAAGGCACAGGTTAACGCCGACACCTTTGAGAGAACTCTGGTTCAGATACATACGCTAGCGGAACCATTCCGCAGAGTTTCCCAATTGGGAACCTAACGCGTGTGTCAACAGTGGCACAGGGCGCAACCCTCGGGACATCTCCCACCACGAATCTGAACAACCCACCTAGGGGTCGGAAGCCGCACTGGCACTCGTGATACCGTCACGACACACATCGCCATGCGCGCTTCCGGCCCCACCGCCGCCCACACCCACCACTCAACAATCCCCACCGCACCTCGTATCATGTTTTCTCTCAACCCCATTCGATTACTCCGCCAACAGGGCGGTTTTTTATTTCCAATTACATGCTCTATTTCCACTACACGAAACTATATCGACACCATACAATCACCAAAACCAGCATCAATAATTACTGCTGGTAAACAGGGGTCGGCTTCTGTATACTGTTCGGGTATGTCTAATCCCATTCGCAACATCGCTATCATCGCTCACGTCGACCACGGTAAAACGACACTGGTAGATGCTTTTTTGAAGCAAACACACACCTTCTCGGACCACCAGAGCGAAATGGGGCAAGAACTGATCATGGACTCTGGCGACCAGGAAAAAGAGCGCGGCATCACCATCACTGCCAAAATCACTGCCATCAACTACCGTGACCACCGTATCAACATCATCGATACACCTGGTCACGCTGACTTCGGCGGCGAGGTCGAACGCACACTCCACATGGCCGACGGCTGTCTACTAGTGGTCGACGCACAGGAAGGTCCGATGCCACAGACGAAGTTCGTACTCAAGCGCGCGTTTGCGGCCGGTCTGAAGCCGATTGTCGTCATCAATAAGATCGACAAACCAGCAGCTCGAGTCGCCGCAGTCGAAGACGAAATAGCAGACCTCTTCCTCGAACTCGCAACAGACGACTCACAGCTACACTACCCAACCTACTACGCCGTGGCGCGAGACGGTAAAGTCTGGTCTGAACTACCTGGTAACATCGACGACGAGGCTGACATCACCCCCGCACTCGACGCCGTCATCAAACACGTGCCAGAACCCAAAATCGCCGACGGCGACGGCCTACAGCTACTTGTCACTTCGCTCGAATGGGACAGCTATCAGGGCAAATACGTCATTGGTAAAATCGAACGCGGTAGTGCCAGCCCAAAACAGAAAGTAACCCTGGCAACACCCGATGGCCACAGCGGTGCGTATCAAATCGACGCTGTCTACGGCTTTACCGGTCTCGGCAAACAAGCGCTCGAGTCAGCGACAGCGGGGCAGATTGTGGCCCTGACCGGCATCAGTGACGCCCAAATCGGCCAAACGGTCGCCAGCGTCGACCAGCCAGACGCGCTGCCAACTATCGAGCTCGAACCACCGACACTCAGCATGTACCTCGGCCCGAATACCTCACCGCTCAAGGGTCAGGAGGGCGATTTTACCACCACTCGCCAGATTGGGGACCGCCTGAATAAAGAGCTCGAAACTAACATCGGGCTCAAACTCGAATCGCGCGATATCGGTTTTATCATCCAGGGCCGCGGCGAACTTCACCTCAGCGTGCTAATCGAAACCATGCGTCGTGAAGGCTATGAGTTTGAAGTTGGCCGACCAGAAGTTGTCTACCAAGAAAAGGATGGCCAGACACTCGAACCAGTCGAAGAAGTTAGCATCGAGATCCCCGCCGAGCACGCTGGTGCGATTCAGCAAGAGTTTGGCAAGCGCCGTGGCCAACTGCTAGAACAAACCAACCTCGACGACGGCTCGGTTCGATTGGTCTACCGTATCACCACGCGCGCGTTACTTGGCACACGCTCAAAGCTCATCACCACTACTAAAGGTACACTCGTCATGCACAGCTTGATGGCTGGCTACGAACCAAAAGCCGCCGATATCGCCCAGCAACGCAATGGAGTGCTGATTGCGCATCAGCGTGGCACGACCACTCCCTATGCACTCCAGTCAGCCGAAGGCCGCGGCGAGCTATTCGTCGGTCCGACTGTCGAAGTTTACGAAGGGCAAATCGTCGGCCTCAGCTCACAGCGCCAAGACCTCGACGTCAACGTCTGTAAAGAAAAGCACCTAACCAACATGCGCGCCAGTGGTAGTGATGGTAGTGTCCAGCTAACGCCGTTTACTGATCTCAGCCTCGAACAATCCATCGATTTTCTTGAAACGGATGAACTACTCGAAGTCACGCCCAGCAGTCTACGCCTGCGCAAACGCGGTCTGGCAAAGAACCAACGCAAAACATAAATAAAGCCCGCGAACGGGCTCTATCACTAGACGTCACGAACACCTCGCCGGCAAACGAGGTGTTGTGAGTTTAGTGTGTGTCTACTCGAACTGTTTACTACAGAACGACGACGAGGGCAGCAGTGTTGCCTGAGTCTGATGTGTTACCAGAATCAGTTGTGTTGCCATTATTTTTGGTGGTGGTTTCTGTGTTGCCACTGTCACTAATGTTCGTGGTTGTGTTACCACTGTTACTGTTGTCAGTGTAAGTGTTGTCACGGTTACGATTATCAGTCGTAGTCGTGGTGTTGGTTGTGACGTTGCCGCTATCGCGGTTATCGCTGTAGTCGTTGTCGCGGTTGCGATTGTCGACTGAAGTGTTACCACTGTCACGATTGTCAGTAGTGGTGTTACCACTGTGACGGTTGTCTACCTCTGTGTTGCCGCTGTTGCGGTTGTCAACATCAGTGTTGCCATTGTTCTTAATGACGGTGCGGACCGTTGTAACGTGCGACTCATTAACCGTCGTGTCGTTATCTTCGTTGATCTGCGTTGCAGCCGGATAGTGCGCCGCTACCACTTGGTAGGCGTGACCGCCGTGACTTACACGGTCACCAACTGCGTGGTGCTCGTCGTCGCCTTTTTCGTAGCTGGTGTCGCTACAGCTTGTTGCCGCGTCAGCTAGCACGTACTGTGGCGCTGCTGCACCAATCGTGTTCTGTTGCTGTGCAACTGCTTTTTGTCCATTCACAACCATATTTGCTGTGAAGAAGACCATTGCCCCGATAAGTCCGATAACTGCGACGGTGAACGCCATCAGTTGGACCGGGGAGATAGTAATTTGATAATCGGCTTCTTGAGCCATATTACCCTCCTTGTATAAATTATATTTGACCCCCAACCTGTCGTGTGATTAACTCTACGCCTAGATTTGAACTTTTGTAAATTTATTATATAAACATAAGTATTTTGACAAGATTGCGAATTGCAACAATGAGATGTTGTGATTATTTCCACAGATTTGATTTAGTGGCATTATCGCGTTCAAGCAGACCCGAACGAACAACATGTCAGCAAGCCACGATTTATTTTTAAGCCACCTGAGCAGCGCATAGTATACTTAAGACCTATAAACAGGAGATTTTTATGCCGTCATTTTTTCAATTCGTAAAGCGTATGGCTAGCGGAGAGCCAATTTATCAGCAGGGTGATCCGGTCGAGCCAGCAGCAACCGATTCACCCAAACCGCAAGCGCCAGGACGCAAAAGCATTCCACAAGTCATGATTACTAGAAGTGAATGCAGAATCTCAAAACCACGCATGAACTGCATTGCAGAGATTCGCAATGCATCAGACCAGGCTATTTTTCTGGATGAAGTGCATATCTTCGGTGTCAAGCGCGAACTACAACGCGAGCTTCGGCCCGGTGAAGAGCGTGAGCTAGAGATATACGACGGACCACTCGTAACTGGTCGCTTCATCGACGAGTGCTATCTACTCTACCGCGACCAGACTGGTGATTACTTTCGGTCCACACACGATGTCGACTGCGAACAACTGCCTGACGGTTCGCAGCAGGTCAAACGCATTCGCTTCCTACCACCAGTCAAGGACGTATAGGCTACGCACAAGTCGGTTGCTAGTTCGCCTCGCACCAGATATCGGTTTAAGATAAGATGAAAACATATGCACTTTCGTCGACAAGCAAGCAGCAATGGCTTTACTATTATCGAAGTTGTCCTGGTGCTTGCCATCGCTGGGTTGATTTTTATGGCTATACTGCTGACACTACCGCAACTACAAAGGGTTCGCCGCGATAATCAACGAAAAAGTGACCTAGCATTGTTTGAATCAGCCCTACTGAACTATGCACAAAATAACGCCCTGAAATACCCTCGCAGCAACACAATTGATCAGTTCGTTGCCGATTACTTCATAGATTATGCTGATCCCTCAACTGGCCAGGATTATGAGGTGCTATATCGCAGCGTATCGGCGACTGTTGACCAGCCAGACGCAGGCGAGATTATCATCGACACCAGCAACGCCGCCTGCTCAGCAGGGTCAAACTCTATCACCAACAACAGCAATGCTTCGTTCATCTACGCCGACCCAGACAACCCGACGAACATCGCTAACCGCCAATACGCAATCGCAATTGGACTTGAACAAGGCTACTACTGCATCGACAACTCTGGCTAACTCTAGAAGCGACGTCGAACCCATGACAAAATTGACTTCTATAAATAACAAGCTATATAAAAAGTACTATTTTATAGAGAAAGTATGAATATTATTCGCCGCAACATTATTATTTACAGTTGGGGCGTCAGGTGGCATCGAACTGCATACCGACAGACAGTTAGCTGAAGCAAACACGGAAAAGCAGGGCGCTTAGTCCTGCTTTTTTTGATTGCGGTGGATAGTCCGCCGCGCCATAGCATTGCGGAGGACGGTGTTAAGCAAGGCAGCCACGATTGCGATTCCAACCAACAGATAAAAAACCACGAATACCTTGCCGGCTGCAGTTTGTGGGGTAATGTCTCCATAGCCCACAGTTGTCAATGATACGACCGAGAAATAAAGCCCGTCAACCCAGCTCAAGCCTTCGAGATGTCGCATCGCGACCATGCCGATTCCCACTGTAATCACACTCGCAATCAGAATCAAGCGAAACCGCCTCCGGGTTAGCCGAGCCTCCTCAAGACTGATGTTTGCTAGTTCGTTTCTACGATTATGGCGCTGCATTGTCCGCTAAGTATAGCAAAGCAGTGTCGATTCAGGCATTCTCCTCGCTGTCGCCAAGGAGCGTATGTCGCCACTGAACGCGGCTAGCGACCTGGTAGACGATTATCAGCCAGGCGGCGCTCAATAACCAACTGGCGACGATATCGGTCGGATAGTGAACTCCAAGGTAGAGACGCGAATACCCAACGCCGAGCATGAAGATTGCACCGAAGATGATTGCTGGCCAACGCCAACGACTGGGCCACGCCACGACCATCAGCGACAGCGCCAGGGCGCTACTGGTGATAGCGTGACCACTTGGAAACGAATACGTCGACTCATCGACCAACGCCTGCCACAAATCAGGTCGCGGTCGAGCAAAGACTAGCTTCAGCAAATAAACACTGATGCTTGCGCCAGCGACAGTACTACCGACAACCACCGCAGCACGAATACGCTTGCGTGCAAGTAGTAATCCAACTAAACCAACTGTGATTACTGCGGTTGCAGTTTTTCCACCGAGTGTCGTCAATGCGACGAAAATATTGTCCAAGGTGTCGCTGGTAGTACCGCTGACTAGCTCCAGGATGTGCTGATCAGCCGCCACCGATTCACTGGTGCCAACAACCTCTGCCAGCTCAATAAAGCCATATATAATCAATACAAACCCAGCCAAACTGACTGTTAGTGGCGTTAGATATGACTTTAATTTCGATAGCGTCCGATTAAGCATTTGCTCTTAGTCTACAGCAAATTACTTCACACCGAAGATTGGCTCTAGCTCATTCTCTAATCCAGTCGTCAGCAGACCGACAAAGCTGTAGCGACAGAAATAGCGCCGCCTACGACGCAGCTACGAGCTCAGGTTTGGCAACGCAGACTTCACGGTCAAACGGACGCATTTGATCCCAGCTGTAGCCATGGACGCTCTCGACGGTTTTGGTCAGCAGCTCGACGCCGCGACTTAAGTAACCGTTACCAAGAGCAGCTAACTCATCGTCAGTGTAGCTCATCAGCGATTGCCCTACATTCAAGTCAACGTAAAGCCGACCATCCGCTTCCTGGCGGTGATGCAGGGTGGCGGTTTGACCGTCGGCAGTTTTCGACATCCAAACTAACTCTCGATGTGGCGCCATGGGTGTATCGCTCATAACAGCTCCTTATCTAGGGGTATATGATACTACTTTACATAATATTTGTCAATACTATGTAGGCTGGTCGATTTTTTGCAATACCAGGTGTTAGTAATACCAGATTAATTAACGCTCTTTGAACTAACGTTGTCTCAGCGGTTACATCCAAGCAGGGGAGCAATTCAGCGCGTAAATTACCTGCTAGACATCTGGGCTGGTGTTGGGTGGGCGACTTGTTTAGCCTTGTTCAGGGTCACTGACAACGCTGTAGCTAGCGTAGGTCTGGTCGTCATTGCCGCTGCTGATGCTGATGGTCATTCTGAGGTTATCTACTTCGTTACTGTAGGTGACGTTGTAGGTGTTACCGGACTGGACTTGGCTCAGTTCTTCCCAGCTATCATCCTGGTCATAAACCTGAACCAGCTGGTCAAAGTTGGCTTGTGGCTCCCCGTCAACGTTGAAGTTGACGATCCAGCTGCGGCGTTGGCCAACCTTCGTCCTCGAGCTACTCTGAATCGTGTAGGGCTCGATTAGCATTACCTGGCTTGGAAAGTCATCTGGTAGCTGTTTGGTGTCGCCACTGTTAACTTCATACGCGTTATCACCATCCTGGCTACTGATCTGAAACGAACCATCCTCCTGCGAGACATCGACGTTATCCGTCACTGTCTCTACGGCTTCTTTGAAAAACCAACCAAACGCTGCAAGCGCCAGCAAACCAAGCACAACAATAGCGCCAACTATAATCAAAATTATTTTCAGCGCGCTATTGCTACTACCGCCGCTCTTTGGCGGTGGGACTTCGACTCGGTCATCATTAGCTGAGGCGGGTGATTGCTTTTTGTCGGCCACTATTTATAGATTTCGTATGCACCGAGCAGTGGTACACGTTTCATCTCACCATTGAGAGCTGACATCAGACCGAGCAGCCACAGCACGAACAATCCGATGCCCAGCAGCGGCGCCAGTATCCAACCAAGAACGGGGATGGCGAACAGCACGCTGTTTGCCACGGCGGCTATGAGTAGTACCAAGCCCTGATTGACGTGAAACTTAACGTAAGGATTGCTTTTGGTCTTGTCATCGACTAGGGGCACGATAATCAAAATGCCGATGTAGGCCAAGATAGCATTTATCTTGCCGTCCTCAATCTGTTCCTTGCTAACGGTGTTTGGTGTTGGTGTGTCGTTCGCCTGCGATGAATTTTCTTTATTCGCCATAATAGTGCCCCTCTCAAAGCTTATTTTCTAAGCTCATTATACACTTGATTAATCACTGTCGCTAAACCTACAGCTAACTGTAGGAGGTACTCAAGCAGCAACCAGTAGTTCGCAGGTAGAAGTTAAAACAACAGAAGTCCTGCACCTAGCTGGAATTTTTTGCTAGACTATACCTTGAGTTGTCTTCCACCCAAATCTCTAATCCAGTGAGCAGAGCAAACGAATAGAGATTTGAGAGAAGGATTAACGGTAAGCTGGAGCAAATATTGTAAGATATTTGTGCAAGCTGATAGTTTAATCCGACGACGATGGGGCGTAGCCAAGCGGTAAGGCACTGGGTTTTGGTCTCAGGATGCGTAGGTTCGAATCCTACCGCCCCAGCCAATTTGCATTTTTGTTGCAAACAAGCACTGTATCGAATGGTTTTTGCAGTTTCCACCTCAGTTGATCGTCTTGA